>ENA-OQDE01000554-OQDE01000554.1-human-gut-metagenome-genome-assembly--contig:-NODE-554-length-20916-cov-2.337919_pt1 | contig 20916 bp, 19 predicted proteins | sample MGYA00242768_ERZ504595 | MGnify/ENA primary metagenome ERZ504595 (study PRJEB26092, sample SAMD00036307) | human gut metagenome | host: Homo sapiens | study: EMG produced TPA metagenomics assembly of... | reverse complement strand
TTGTATACTAGTTTTACTAAATGTTTTAAAGACATATCGAGAGCACTGCGACTCAATATGCAGAACCGTATGTAAAAAGTAAAAAATAAGAAGACAGAAAAAACTGGAATGTTCTAGGTAAATCTCCTTTATTGTTCGTAATAGACAATAAAGGAGATTTTTGCATTGGTTATTTTTCTTATAGTTTCTGTTACCAGTTTGCCAACCTGGGTGGAATAGAAGTATAGTTTTAGAAAGAACTTCAATAAACAGAATAATTAAAATATAACATAGTTTAGTGATATGAATATAGTAGGAGTTTTATCAGGTAAAAGAAAATGTTTGTTAGCAATAGCTATTGCATTTTCGACATTCGGGAATGCCCAATTAGTAACCTATCCGGAAGGATTGAACACTGGTATGCCACATAATGATGATTATACAGTCAAAGTACGTGAAGCAGGCGGTGAATGGAAAGATGTATTCGAATATGAAGTCCAAGTAGATATGGATCGGGTACAATCTGCTTCAATGGTACAGTTTGATATAGGCAGTCCCGTAGAAGTGATGGTGAAAAAGAACAATGGCACCATTCAGGATGTGAAAATCCGTCCGTTAGCAATAGGTATACAACATACGGTAAACCACAATGCTATCTTTTTTACACTCACTAGACCTCAATGCCTGTCGATTGAGTTAACGGTGATCGTTTGCATAATCTTCATTTGTTTGCTAATCCTTTGGAAACAGAAACTTATACTGAAGGCAGTGACAAAGTAATGTATTTCGGACCGGGTGTCCATCGTCCGAAAGATTTGCCGAATACACAGATACAGATTCCTTCCAATACTACTGTTTATTTAGCTCCCGGAGCTGTTGTAAAAGCTAAATTAGTGATTGACAAAGCTGAAAATGTACGCATTGTCGGGCGTGGTATTCTCGACCATCCGATCCGTGGAATAGAAGTTACCCATTCTAAAAATATATGGATTGACGGTATTACAGTTATAAATCCAGATCACTATACAGTATTTGGTGGTGAGTCTACAGGGTTGACCATCAATAATTTAAAGTCTTTTAGTTGTAAGGATGGAGTGATGGCATAGATCTGATGTGTTGCAGTGACGTATTAATAGACAATGTTTTTATGCGGAACAGTGATGATTGTATTGCCATCTATGCCCATCGCTGGAACTATTACGGAGGAAGTCGTAACGTGACTTTACAGAATTCAATCCTTTGGGCGGATATTGCTCATCCGATCAATATTGGAGGACACGGTAACCCGGACGATAAGGTTGGAGAGATTCTTGAGAATATAACTGTCCGTAATGTCGATATTCTGGAACATGATGAAGATGATCTTCTTTATCAGGCTGTATGGCAGTGGATTGCGGTGATAAAACTTGGTACGCAAAGTATTATTTGAGGATATCCGTGTAGAGAATATTCAGGAGGGAAGATTGTTTCATATTAATGTTCGTTTCAATTCAAAGTATGATAAGCAACCCGGCCGGGGAATTGAAGATATTATTTTTCGGAATATCATTTATAATGGAGTAGGGGAGAATCCATCTCTATTGAAAGGGTTTGATAAAGAACGTTCCGTCAAGAATATCATCTTCGATAATGTGATTATCAACGGCATGAAGATGAAAATATAGATGATTTTATCACGAATGAATACATAAAGAATATCACAGTCAAATAGCATAATCTGGTATATGAAGTATGAATGGAAAAATCTCTTTGTATTAGGTGCAAACTTCTTTTCTTCTAATATCAAACTTTCTTTAGGTTAAACATAAACTATAAATGCAAGTTTCATTTATATAATTAGAACTTGCAATTATATAAATGAAACTTTCGTTTTTATAATCAAAGCTTGCAATTATAGATTTCTATTAGATAAGAGTAACTTTAGTATTAGAAGGAAAGAACTTTGCAATAGGAAGATAATAACTTATCTATTAATAGATGAGAGCAAAGCTGCACTGGAATCAGAATTAAGGAGTCTGGAAGAGAACCATGAGTATAAATACAAGAGTTTTATTCCCGGGTTTATGCTAATCAAAGTAAATGTTTCATTCACTTTGAACTCCTTTCTATTACTAAATACTATCTTTGCTTATCACTTGTATAAAAAACGAATCGCACTATGATTAACAAAATTATATGGATTATTGGGATTGTATGGATTGGGAATATTCAAAATGGAGTGCAAGCGCAACGACGTAACTTTATCCATCCCGGAATCACCTATACCCAAGGTGATTTAGACCGGATGAAAGCTATGGTCAAGGCGAAACATGAGCCTTATTATTCTACTTTTCTGAAATTAAAGGAATCTCCCTATTCTTCACTCAATACGCAAGTTATCAATCGGGGAAAACAAATCAGAGAAGGACGTTTTAATGCTACTATCGGAGTAGATGGCAGGCGGGCACATGATTTAGCATTGCTTTGGCATCTGACGGGCGATGAGGCTTATGCCCGTAAAGCGGTCGAATATCTGAATGCTAATTCTTATTATACCAATACAAGTAGTCGTGGAACAGGACCATTAGATAACGGAAAGATTTACCTTTTAATTGATGCCGCCGAATTAATGCGTGATTATTCCGGTTGGAAAGTAGAAGACCAGCAACGTTTTAAAAATATGTTGGTCTATCCTGGATATAGCAATACGGAAGATTTCTCTTCCAAATATGCAAATTACTGGGATGATTCAAAGAACGGAGTTACATTCTATTGGAATATTTTTAATTTCGATGCCGCAAGGTTTGGTAATCAAGGACTTTTCGCTGCTCGTGGAATGATGGCAATGGGTATTTACTTAGATAACGAAGTAATGTATGACCGTGCTTACCGTTATTTATTGGGAATGAAGCATCGACCGGATGATTTACCTTATCCTTCAGGACCACCGGTCATTAGCAAAGAACCGATTAAGAAATCACCAACCATGCTTGATTATAAATTGGAAGGAAGAGAAAACAAGATTTCAGATTATGGATACGATGAACAGCTACAGTATTATATCTATCCAAACGGTCAATGTCAGGAGTCGAGTCGCGACCAGGGACATGTATTGGCAGGTATCCACAATTATGTAGCTATCGCAGAAATGGCATGGAATCAGGGAGATTCTTTGTATAATTGTCTCAATAACCGCTTGCTTCTTGGTTGGAATGGAACTATCGTTATAACCTCTCTAAAGTCCAGACTTATGAAGAGCAAAAAGAGCCTTGGGAACCGACAAGTTATAGTAAGAATTCAAATGAAGTTACCTTTGAGAACGGAAAATTTCTCCAGATAAAAAGCCGTAGTGGACGTTGGGAATCCGTAGCCGTATCTCCTCACGGACGTGGAGACGTAGCAGGTAGTGGCGGAACTCGTGAAATGGCATTGGCGCATTATGCAGTACGTGCTGGATTGCCGGAGAACAACTATACCTGGTTGAAACGTTACCGTGATTATATGATAGAACATCACGGTTGCGAAAACTGGGGGATAGCACCCAACTGGTTTTATGAATGGACTGGCTGGGGAACATTGACCAAGCGATTGACTCCCTGGATGGCAGGCGATCCCGTTTCTTTCTCTACGGGAAAGCGTGTATCAGGAATTCATTTGCTACCTTGTGAAATATCGGCTGCCGATTACGATTATTATTGTCTTGCGGAAGATCCCGAAGGGCATACCTATCACAATGTAGGAAAGAAACGTGGCAACGAATACAGACCTGACGGAGCAGTAGAGCTACGAAAAGAAGAAGATAACTACGTCGTTACCCAAATAGAAGATGGAGAATGGATGAATTATACTGTAAGTATTCCTACCAATGGAGATTATACCGTTTATCTTGTTTATCAATCAAAAGGAAATTCTTTATTGTCCGTAGCTTCTGATTCGGAAGTAAAGACAGAACCCATGCAATTACCCAGCTCCGTACAATGGACGGAAAGAGAAATAGGTAAACTCACTCTTCCCGCAGGAGCTTGTGTACTTCGTTTACAGATAGAGCAAGCCGGAGATAAACTCGAAATTCAGAAAATAATAGTAAGTAGGATAAGGGGATTTGATTCTTCGTTCGTACTTAATAATAGTACTACAAAAAAAGATGGCCATGAAAATTCGAATATGTTTGTTAATCATACTAATGGGATTATTGTATCCGGGTTATATTAGCTCGCAAGAATCCCCTTATGTATTCCGCCAGATTGGAGTTGTCGAAGGATTACCGGATAACTATGTAAAAAGCGTTTTCCCCATTCCCGACGGACGTATCGGTGTGCGAAGTACTGTGTTATTAAGCCTGTATGATGGTGCGAACTATTCAAATTTCCCTTTCAATATTCATGGCGAATATTCGATAGCATATAACCATATTATTCCCGAACAATATATTGATGCCGACAAACGTTTGTGGATGAAAGAACGCAAGAGCTGCGTGTCTTCGATTTGACTACCGAACAGTATATCTATAACGTAGATTCTTTATTTCAACAATTCGGCTTAAAGGATAAAGTGGCGGACCTGATTATTGATTCAGAGAAACATTGTTGGTTTCTGACGCCGGGTTCCTCTGTCTATATGTACGATGCAGAGACAAAGTCAATCGAACAGGTTTGCAGGAATGATGAGTTTATGGAATACTATGGAGGATTACTCGGAGTAGAAAGTCATGGAAAATACAGTTGGATGGTTCATCAGAAAGGGGCTATCCGTTGCTACGATTTAGAAAAGAAACGTTTCGTGCATCAACTTGATTTCCTGAAAGACCAACTGAAACCGGATGACCGTGTGGTTTTGAAGATACTCGATAATGGTGACTTTTGGTTGATGTGGGATCGTGGAGTAGGCTATTATGATGTCTATAATAAAAAATGGAACCAAATTTCAGGTATCCAACTCGGACACTATTCATGGTTTACTTCTATGGACGTGGATAAAGGCGGAAATGCATGGGTAGGAACCGTTATTGATGGATTCTATGTCATTGATATGCACAATTTCTCTGTAACCCGGACACTGGATATTCCTTTATTATCAGGTAATACAGTACGAAACGGTATTCAAAGCATCTATTGCGACCGGGAAAATAATTCCGTTTGGATAGGACTTTATAATCAGGGAATGTGTTATTATCATCCCAGCATGAATAAAATAGTGCTGTACAATAAGAAGATGATAAATGGCGACTGGAAAGGAGAGGAAATCCGCTGTATGCTCGAAACATCTAAAGGAGAAATTCTGATGGGTACTACGCAGGGTGTCTATCGCTATGAACCGGAGACTAAAAGCATGAACAGATTCTATCATGAATTCAGTCAGAAGAATTGCCGTGTACTTTATGAGGACAGCAAGAAGCGTGTTTGGGTCGGAACATACCACGATGGGCTCTACTGCATAGATCATGGAAAGGTACAATCTTACGATTATCCCGATACGGATTATCAGAATGAATTGGATTTCAGTAATATCCGTGTCATGGTCGAAGATTCTTCCGGTCGATTGTGGGTAAGTATATATGGTGGTGTAGGATTATTCAATCCTGAAAACGGGCAAATAAACTTATTGTCCGAACAGTTTCCCGAACTCAAAAAATATAAAGTAGCGAATGCATTGGCCATAGATAATCAATCCCGGTTGGTCGTAGGCAGTGATAACGGACTCTACATTTACGATCCTGCAACGAATAAAATATGGATACCGGAGGAAGACGGGCAGGCTAATTCTATTTTCAATCAGGGAAGTATCAAGTATAATCAGATCCTCAAAGACCATGAGGGAACTTTATGGTTTGCTACACAATATGGCTTGAGCGTTTTGACTTACAATGGGCAAAGCTACACATTAGGGAAAGAAGAAGGTCTGTCTAAAGCTATCTTGAACGTAGTGGAAGATAAGAACCATGATATATGGATTTCGACAGTCACTTCTATTTATAAGATAAAAGTAGACAGAAGAGCAGATAAATACAGTTTTCATGTAATCAGCTGTCTGTCGGAAGATGAATCCGTCAGGATGATTTATATAGTTTCCCTTCGTTAATGACCAGGGACAATCAGCTTTTCCTGGGGCTGATGAACGGCTTTATTGCTTTCTCACCAGAAAACATGATAGATAATCAGTGCCTCAATCGTCCTCTGTTTACCTCATTCCGCTTGTTTAATGTTCCGGTTGTTTCGGGCGAAATATATAACGGACGTGTCTTATTTGACAAAGCATTAAGTTATTCGGACGAAGTACAATTAAAATATGATGAGAACTATATCACACTTGAGTTTTCTGGTCTGAACTTCCCTAATCCTTCTCAAACCTCTTTCCGTTACCAACTGGAAGGATTTGACAAAGAATGGACGGAAACCCTTTTGAGAATGGACAAGGACGTGTGTCTATAATAATCTCCCTTCGGGCGAATACATCTTCCGTGTGTCCGCTGCCGGAAACGACCGGATATGGGGACCGGAGTCTGCATTCAAAATTGTCATTCATCCCCCGTTCTGGGATACACTGGCCGCTCGTGTTTTCTATGCAATTTTAGTTATTCTCTTAATTTTCGGGTTGATCTACGTAATAAACCGCCGCAACCGGCAGAAGATGATTCGTATGCAAGAAGAGGAAGCGTTGAAGCAGAAAGAAGAACTGGATCAGATGAAATTCCGCTTCTTCACAAATATAAGCCATGAACTCCGCACTCCGCTGACGTTGATTATCACGCCATTAGACATGGTGATACGTCGATTGACAGACGATGTGATGAAAAAACAACTGAATACCATCTATAAGAATGCTCAAAACCTATTGTCATTGGTGAATCAGCTACTCGATTTCCGCAAACTGGAAATGAAAGGAGAGAGGTTGCATCTGATGAACGGCGATATGGAGGAGTTTATTGTTTCGGCCTATAACAACTTCATGCCAATGGCAGTAGAGAAGCACCTTAACTTTGTGAACCAATCGGAACATAGAGCGCTTTATATGTTCTTCGACCGGGATAAGGTACATAAGATTGTGAATAATCTCTTGTCCAACGCCTTCAAATATACACCGCAGGGAGGCACAGTGAACTTACAGCTCGCGACAGAAGAAATAGAAGGAAGAAACTACGTGAGAATATCCGTATCCGACACTGGAATCGGAATATCCGAATCAGACCTTCCTTATATCTTCGACCGTTTCTATCAGGTAGGAAATGAAGGAGACGAAAAAATAGGTAGTGGCATCGGACTTCATTTGGTAAGGGAATATGTAAATATACATGGTGGCCGTATTAAAGTGGACAGTCAGATAGATCGTGGATCAGTATTCACCGTTTGGTTGCCGATGGACCTGAAACCGGAACCGGACGAACTGCCGGAAGAAATCATCGGAACGGAAGCATCAGATGTTAAAGAGAAAGAAACCACTACATCTACAGTTGATGATAACCTGAAGAAACTGTTGTTAGTGGAGGACAATCAGGAGTTCCGTACTTCCTGAAAGAACAGTTGGAAGATTTCTATCAGATCATTGAAGCGGCAGACGGCGAGGAAGGAGAGCGAAAAGCGATAGAGGAAAATCCGAACCTGATTATCAGCGACATTATGATGCCGAAGTTGACGGTATCGAACTTTGCCGTCGGATCAAGACGAACGTGCAGACTTCCCATATACCTGTGATATTGTTGACGGCCCGCACTGCCGATGATATCAAGATTAACAGCTATGAAGTAGGAGCAGACTCTTATATGTCGAAACCTTTCAACTTTGATATGCTGATGGTACGCATTGAAAAGCTGATAGAGCAGCAGGAAAAGAGAAAACAAGAATTCCGTAAGAACATAGAAGTAAATCCGAGCGCTATCACTATTACTTCAGTAGACGAACAACTCATACAGAAGTGTCTGGAATACATAGAGAAGAACATGGATAATCCTGAATATGGTGTAGAAGAGTTGAGTGGTGATTTGGGTATGGTGCGTATGAGTCTTTACCGTAAGTTACAATCCATCACCGGACACACACCGACGGACTTTATTCGCAGCATCCGTTTGAAACGGGCGGCACAGTTATTACAAGGAAGTCAGTTGCCGATTGTTGAAATAGCGAACCGGGTAGGATTCAGTTCACCCAGCTATTTCTCGAAGTGTTTTAGAGAAATGTTCGGGATGCTTCCCAAGCAATATGCCGAGGAATCGGGAAGAAAAGAATGACATTGTGTTTGTGTTTGTAGTTTAATTATTACATTTGCGCTCAATAAGTGAGATAATTTTAAGTTCTTGTTCACATTGGGGCAGAAGAAGTTTTATTTTATAATATATGTTGATATGAAAGTATTAGTTTTAATTTCATTGGTAGGAGGTTTGATGTTATCCTCTTGCGGAGGTAGCAGTTCAAAAAATAATGCAAATGTTAAGGAGGTAAATCCTGCAGATACCATCTATTTGGGAGACTTACGTGAAAAATTTGCAAATGATAGTGTTTTCTTTAAAATAGTGGCACCGGATTTGATGTTGATGGATTATCAGTATCTTTGGGCAGTAACAGAATCGGAAGCAGTAGAGAAAGGACTGACAAAAGAATACTATAAACGTGTGAAGAAAGAAATCACCGATACGAATGAAGCGATCAAAAGAGGTGTGATGAAAGGTGCGAACGTAAAACGTATACCGGATTTCCAGGCATCACAGGAAAATAAATAATGAATCCTTCCGGATGAAAGCTTTCATCCATGCAAATATAAGAACAGGGGAGTCGTCAAATGTAACGACATCCCCTTTTTTATTGGTGTGACGGTTAGATTTATCCCGATGAAATGGGAAGTTTTTGCAAAAATACACGCTTGTTACGATAGTTTTGTTATCTGTTACTTTTGTGATATTTGAATTTGAAACTTGTTCCTACTTTTGTATCATCGTTAAACGGATAAATTTAATGCCATGAATAAACAGCAAGCTACATTTGACGACTTCTTCTCTGAATGCTATCTTAAATATAAGGAGTATATCAAGAACTATATCGCTATCCGCATTTGCCATCCGCATGAAGCGGAAGATTTGGCACAGGATGTCTTTGTCCGCTTATGGGAACACAGGGTATTTGTGAACAAAGATACAGTCTGGTCTTTGCTTTTTACCATCGCTCGCAATATAGTAACCGATAAAATCCGTCGTTATTATAAACAGGAAGATTTCGTCGCCTACATATATAATAGGATGGAAGACACCAGTCGGAATACCACAGAAGATACCATTCATTTTCGTGAACTAAAGAAGATGCATGACCAGGTTATGGAAGCTCTTCCTGTCAAACGCCGTCAGATTTATGAACTTAGTTCAATCATGAACTCTCTTGTCCTGCCATTGCAGGAAAGCTGTCCTTATCTCCCCGTACAGTAGAATGTCAACTATTACTGGCTCGTAAGACTGTTCGCACCTATTTGAAAAATGAATTCTCCAAAGTCGGTTAAATACCAGATTCGGAAAAACACATATTAACTTTAACAATTTAATAGTATTATGGAAATTAAATCCAAATTCTTATGTTCAAAAGGAGTCGCATTGGCTTTCGCCATGCTACTGGGTGGTTCGCCCGGTGTATTGCTCTATGCAAATGATTCTGTAGAAGAGAGTTTGATGGTAGTCCAGACGAGCCGCACCATCAAAGGACTTGTGACAGATGCGAATGGTGAACCACTAATTGGTTGTAATGTAGTGGTCGTAGGAAGTAATGCAGGAGTAATTACCGATATTGACGGTCGGTTTACGCTGAATATTCCTGCTGATGCCAAACAGATAAAAGTTAGCTATATCGGATATGTAGATCAGATTATTAACCTTCATGACCGCTCTGATTTTAAAGTGGTATTAAAGGAAGATAATAATGCACTAGACGAGGTTGTTGTAGTGGGTTATGGCACGCAGAAAAAAGCGACGTTGACAGGGGCGGTAGAACAAATTGGTAGCCAGGTATTGGAAAGTCGTGCCATTACCAATGTCGGTGCTGCTCTGCAAGGAGCCACTCCGGGTTTGGTAGTCACTCGTTCTTCCTCACGTCCGGGTAATGAAGGTTTAAATTTCCAGATTCGTGGTCTGACATCTGTCAATGGAGGTAGTCCGTTGATTATTGTAGATGGGGTACCTGTATTGAATTCAGAGTCATTCCAAAATCTAAACTCGGATGATATTGAGAATATTAGCGTTTTGAAAGACGGTTCAGCTTCCATTTATGGGGCGAAAGCAGCTAATGGCGTTATCTTGGTAACTACCAAAAAAGGTAAAGGTAAGACAACGGTTGATTATGGCTTCAATATGCGTTTCACTACCAATGGTATTATGGCTTTCTCTCCCAGTATGCAGGAATATGCTTCCATGTGGCTGGAAGCCAATAAAGAAATGCCGGAACATGACTGGTGGGGCTGGGGAGAAGAAAACCTGAAGAAGATGGCTCAAGGCATTGAAGGTATTTATGAGTCGACTGTAGCCGATTGGGGTACGATGTTCGTTGGTAATGCCAATCGCCTGGATGAATTGTTTGCCCGCCGTTATTCTTACCAGCATAATTTGAGTGTAGCAGGTTCTACAGATAAATCCGATTACCGCATCTCTTTAGCTTATGCTGATAACCAAGCCAATCTGGCCACTGCTTATGACGGGCAGAAACAGTTGAACTTGCGCTTGAACTACGGAATCAAATTGACTGATTGGTTCAAACTGGAGACTTCAGCCAGTATGATTAAAACAAATACCGAAACACCCACACATGGTATTGACCGTACACTTTACGGAAACGATGCTCCGTTTTTCCCGGCAAAAATCCCTATGGACAATGGTACGCTAACTTCGGTAATGTCGGTGATCGCAATGCGGCAGCAGCTACAACGGATGGTGGACGTGACGAGAGAGAGAAGTTGACTACTCGTGTCGATTTTAAAGCATTGGTGGATATTTGGAAAGGAATCACTTTCGAGGGTACTGCTTCATTTCAAAATGAGGAATATCGCAGAGAACGCTATTCGCTTCCGGTACAGTGTTACAATTGGTTCGGCGAGCAGACGGCGAAGTTAGTATATGAAACAACACAAACCCTTAGTACTCCGCAAGATGTGCTGAATTTTAAAGATTCCCATCAGCCGGGATATTTGGTACAGGCAAATAATGCCCGGTATCAGTACTATTCAGGGTTATTGAAATATAAGCGTACATTTGCCGAAGTACATAATATAGATGCTATGTTCGGCATCAATGCCGAGAAATGGGTGACTAAGAAAGTGGTTACCGCCCGTGAGAAGTTTGAGGATGCCGGAATTTACGATTTGAATTTGGCTACGGGTACACAGGGTAACGGTGGAGGAAAGACTCATAATGGTACCTATTCATATATTGCCCGTTTGAATTATAACTATGCGGAAAAATATATGGTTGAATTGATGGGGCGTCGTGACGGAAATTCCAAGTTTGCTCCCGGTTATCGTTTCAAAAGCTTTGGTTCTGTCTCTTTGGGATGGGCATTCTCGGAAGAACAATTTGTAGAATTTTTAAAACCTGTTCTTTCTTTTGGTAAGTTGCGTTTAAGTTACGGTAGTTCGGGTAATGATGTCGGGCTGGGTGATTACGATTATGTGTCTACTGTCTCTCTTGGAACAGCCGGTTTTGGAACTATACCTGCCAATCAGGTATCTTCAGGTTTTGGCGGTTTAATTTCTTATGACCGTACTTGGGAGAAAGTTTCACAGAAAAACTTTGGTATCGATCTTAACTTTTTCGATAATCGTTTGAAAGCTACATTCGATTATTTTATAAAAGATAATACCGGTATGTTGGTAAATGTCACATATCCGGGTGTATTAGGAGGTAAAGCTCCTAAAACGAATAGTGGTCATTTGAATGTAAAAGGTTGGGAATTCACTATTGGATGGCGCGATCAGATTAAAGACTTTTCTTACTATGCCAACTTTAATATTGGTGATACAAAGAGTCTGTTGAAAGAGATGGAAGGAGCAGATTCTTATGGGGCTGGTTGGAATGCAGCCGTGAATGGGTATCCGTTGAATTCGTACTTTCTTTATCGCACAGATGGTTACTTTAAAGATCAGGCAGAAGTAGACCGCTATTATGCACTCTATGGAGAGGGTAAAGAAGATTTGACTGGTGTAGGAGCAGGAAGTGCAAGCCGGTTGCGTCCGGGTGATACCAACGTTGATTTGAATGGTGATTATAAGATTTCCGGTGCAGGGAATGAGAATAGCGATTTGCAATATCTCGGTGACTCCAATCCACATTTTGTTTTCGGTTTCACACTGGAGGATCATGGAAAGGTATTGATGTGAACGCAATGTTCCAAGGTGTCGGCAAGCAGTATGTTATCCGTAATGACTGGATGGCTTATCCTTTTCAAACACGTACTGCCAATCAGAACCCGACATATTTGGGAAAGACATGGACAGAGAGCAATCCGAATGCTGAATTCCCTCGCTTGACTACCAATGCGAATCTCGCACGCTGGAATTATCAGAATAACGACTTTATGATGCAGAATAACCGCTATATCCGTTTGAAAACATTAATAGTCGGCTACACATTGCCGCAGATATGGACTCGCAAGGTGAAACTGGAAAAAGTACGTGTTTACTTCTCTGGTAATGATTTATGGGAAGCTACCAGTATTCGAGACGGTTTCGACCCGGAAATGGGAGCAGCTCCAACAACAGTGGATACCCGTTTGCACGTACTTGGTCGTTCGGTCTGAACATCACTTTATAGTAGCTATGGAAAATTAAATACAGAATAGAAGATATGAAAAAGATAACGAACTATATATTAATTTGCACCTGCGCATTGGGATTTTCTTCATGCGTGAATACGTTCCTTGACTTGGAACCACTGGATGCCAAGACAGATGTGATTTATTTCAAAACTCCGGAGCATTTCCGTGAATATGCTAACGGGCTTTACGGGCAATTATTGGGATGGCAGTCTTCCTATGGAAGTATATTCGATCACATGGATGCGGCATCCGATCTTTCTACTTGTTTCAGATATTCGTATGGTGTGGGGACCGGTGTGATGGGAGTTCCTAATGACGATAGCCGTTGGGGTAATTGCTATGGTAATATTCGTGCCACTAATCACATGTTTGAAAGAGCAGTTTCTTCCTATACAGGTAATTTAGCGGATATTAAAAAAGAATTAGCCGAAGGTCATTTTTTCCGTGCCTATAACTATTTTTACTTATTGAAGTTTTTTGGTGGAGTGCCTGTCGTTACGAAAGTTCTCGACGTGACTTCACCGGAGTTATATGGAAAACGTAACAGCCGTTATGAGGTTGTCAACTTGATTCTTTCCGATTTGGATGAGGCTATTGCAGGGTTGCCGTTGGAACAGAATATACCTCTGCCGACAAAGGTAAAATCAGCAAACAGGCTGCACAGGCATTTAAGGCTCGCGTGTTACTTTATGAAGCTACCTGGCGTAAGTACAATGGCACTTCTACTGATTTTGAAGGTTCTGCCGGTCCGGCTTCCGATCAGGTAAATGCTTTTCTGGAAGATCCGTTCAATTATCCGAAACAGTGATGGGAGATGCTGCTTATTCCCTTTGGAATTATAACAATGTTGCAGCTATGAGAAATATGAGCAATCGTTACCTGTTTAATATTGAAGAAGAAGCCAGTAATCCTGCCGGTGCCGGAAGAGCGACGAACAAGGAATTTATCATCGCTTCTGTATATAGTCAGGAAACGCGTAAAGGACAGGTAGATTTGAATCAGGTGATTTATACGGATATGCGTCCCAGCCGGAAATTGATTGATATGTTTTTATGCACTGACGGGCTTCCGGTCAGCATGTCTGATAAGTTCCAGGGATATAAAATCCGGGGACGAATTTCAGAATCGGGATTTCCGTTTGATTCTTATATAGGTTCATATGCTACGAGCCTGACAGTTGAGAACTGTGGGTATGGTGTTTCCAAGTTTGCTATTACCGATATTCAACGCCAAAGTAAAGATGAATCGGCCAATTATCCGGTACTTCGGTTGGCAGAAGTATACTTGAACTATGCCGAAGCTGTGATGGAACGCTATGGTGAAATATCAGATGACCAGTTGAATAAGTCGATAAATAAAATCCGTGCCCGTGCGGGAATTGCTAACCTAACAAATGCATTGGCAAAGCGAATTCAGGAAGGAGTGCCGGCAAATGCGAGTAAGACAGTCAATCAGGTAATGCTGGATGAGATTCGCCGTGAACGTGCTTTGGAACTCTATATGGAAGGTTTCCGTTGTGACGACCTGAAACGTTGGGGCATTGCGGAGAAGAATCTGAATGAGTCTCGTTGCGGTGCGGTAGTAGGTAATGCCAGCTATCCGACGGCATTTATAGACGAAAACGGGAATGCTACCAGTGCTTTCAATCCGGCTATTTTTACGAAAGGGACGGAAGAAGTAGAGACAGGTAAAGGTAAACTACCTTGTGTAGTGCTTCTCAAATCATCCGACTGCGCATTTACTAAGGGAGATTATTTGTGGGCAATTCCAAGAAATCAAATCAACCTGAATTCAAATCTGGTACAAAATCCGGGATATTAATCATTCAATCGTTTAACGTATAATACCATAGATTATATGAAGTTTTATTCAAATATACATTTCACTTGGCAATACTTGCTTGTGTTTCCGCACTTTTCTCCGGTTGTGAGCAAGACCCCAAGTATAGAGTTTATGATTATCCTGTGCCAGTAGTGGAGAGCATTTATCCTACGGACGGATATGTCACTACACAGGTAGTTATTACGGGAACCAATTTTGGTGACGTGCTGAAGCAGTGAAAGTTTTCTTCGGTGAAGCCCAATCCAATAAAGTACTCGATTGCAAAAATAACCGTTTGGTAGTGGAAGTGCCGGAAACTGCAGTAACAGGCAATCTGTCTTTACAGATTTATAATAAAAAGGTGGAGAATATCGGTCATTATACAGTACTGCCTACGCCACGTGTCATTACAGTGACTTCTGATAGTGAAGACGGTGAAGGGGTAGCCGATACGGGAGACAAGGTCACTATAACAGGTGAAAACTTTGGTACGGATCCATCCGATATTTCTGTTAGTTTCAATGGAACGCCGGCCGAATTTGAGCTGGTGGATGAGTCTACTATTGTTGCGACAACTCCTGCTGATTATCAGACAGGTAGTGTGACTGTGACTATTCACGGATATACAATGACAGGTGGTGCAATGTTCAATCCTAACTCGAAGGGTGATGTGACAGTGCTTTATCTTCAAAACTATAAGCAGCCGTTTGCCAAGGCAAATGATGAAAGTTGGAAGAACGGTGAATGGTGGACTCCGGCAGTGTGGAATCAAAATGCAGCATCGTTCAAGCAAAAGGCAATACGACTGTTTCCGGAATGCAATATAAATCAGAAGAAGGCTTAACGTTAGCATTCCAGAATGGATGGGATAAAGAAGCTTATACGAATGGGAAAATGTGGCAGGTTGCTACGCTCCGTCCTGGTAAATACAGACTGGAAGTCACTTATGCATATACATTGGTAGTTACTGATGCGGGGAACTTTATTTCCGTATTGATAGCTAAAGGAGATAGTGAAAGTGATATACCGAATGTCGCTGATCTTGAGCAACTAAATGGAGTTTATGTGGCCTATGATAAAATGGGAACAGCGAATGATTCGGGTACGTTGGTAACACCTTCATTTGAAGTGACGGAGACAACGGATGTTGTCATTGGATTCCTGACTTCTCTGGCTAAAGGTAATTCATACTTTAAGGTGACAGAATTGAAATTGATTCTTGAATGATGTGGAAAAAGAAAAAAGAGTAATTCATCGTGATAATATAATTAAGATTATGAAGAAAATATATAACTATCTGTTTTCCGTTTTTCTCTCGCTTTTCGCATTAGCTGCTTGTGACGAGGATAATGAAGAAATTGTTCCAATGAGTTACACTGATCCTGTGGCGACTGTAACAAAGATAGATCCCGTAGAAGGATATGTTGGGAATGAGTTTACCGTTAGTGGCAGTGATTTGGTATCATAACAGAAGATGTGAAAGTATTTATCGGTTCCCAGGAGGCAGTAGTAGTCTCCTGCGCCGATGATGCTATCCTTGCGAAAGTGCCGGAATCGGCAACAAACGGAAAGATAACCGTTGAGGTTTTCGGGCAACGTGTGGAGACTGATCTAGTTTATCGTGTACTTGGTAAGCCGGGTGTCAGCGTAGTGAAACCTTCTTATGGTTTTCCGGGTGCCAGTATCGTTTTTGAAGGACAAGAATTTGTTTCTTCTAAAACACTGTATACTTTGACTTTCGGGACTTCCACAGACAAGGCAGAGATTGTGGGTACACCTACTGATACCGAATTTACGGCCAAAATTCCCGAGACAGCTGTCAGTGAGTTATGACACTTATTATGGCAGAACAAACGATTGATTTGGCTTCTTATCCTTTCACTGTGTTGAAGCATGCAACGCTCGATACTCCTAAGGAAGACGAACCGGTTCTATCAGGTTTTGCTGGCAGTAAATTTGCAATAACAGGAACCAATCTTTTGCAAGAATTGCTGGATAAGTCTGTTGAAGGGTTGGAGCCTTTGAAAGTAACTTCTTTAAAGCTGGCGGAGAACCTGTAGAAGCTGCAATAGATACAGATAATTTGACGGATAAGAGTATTCCACTCACTGTACCTGCTTCGTTGGAAGCCGGAGATTATACAATTACTGTCATTACTCCGTTTGAAACTATCGGACACAGTTGAAATATACGGTATTACCGATGCCTACAGTAACAGGCATTTCAACGAAAGCCGGATATATTAATGCGGAAGTAACGATCATTGGTCAGAACTTTGGTACGAAAGCTGAAAATATTCAGGTCTTTTTCGGAGAAACAGTTTGTGATAAAGTGACACTGAATGATACAGGTAATATCGTAGTGAATGTTCCCAAAGGAGTTTCATCTGAAGCTCCGGTGAAGATTAAACTGATAATTCAGGGTAAGGAAATAGAGATGGGCGAATCGGGCACATTTGAGGTTTGGGAAACTCCGGAAATCACTTCTGTTGAAACACCGTATATTTATCCTAATGGCACATTAGTAAAGCCGGACAGGAAATAACATTTACAGGAAAAGGTTTTGGAACGGATAAGAATTCTGTTACAGTTACTTTTGAGGGAATATCCGTACCCGTTACGGTTAAAGAGATTACTACGACTTCTATTACTGTAACGGTTCCGCAAGGTTTCAATGGTGGAAAAGTAACAATGGTGTTTGAAGGTATTGCACAACCCGTAGAGAGTGATATGTTACAACCTCTGCCGGTGGATGGAGATATTTCTCAATATGTACTCATGAACTATAAACAGCCTTTTGAATATGTAAAAGAAGGTGGGGATAAAGGATTCCATAAAAAAGGAGAGTGGGCAAAAGCTGCTTATTGGATAGTTCAGAACTCTAACTTGACTGCTGGTGAAGGAGGTGCTGCTGTTGATTTGGCATTTAAAACGAAATATGGTGATGGAAGTGATGCAGGTTTGGCTTTACAAACAGATTGGGGATTTGACAATCCTAAAAATGATGGTAAGGTATATCAGACTTCTCATCTTCAAAAAGGAAAATATAAGTTGACGGCACACGTTTATGAATATGACGGCAGAGGTTTTACCGGTTATGTTGCGGTTTGTAAAGGTAACGAGATGGCAAATACGAGTGATATACCAAGTAAGAGTCTGGCAAACGCTTCTATTTCGGGTACGGGTGATGTAGTAGTTGATATTCTTGTTGAAGAGCCTACCGATGTTGTCATTGGTTTTGTATGTACGATTACAGTAAAACAAGGACGGGCTAAGATAGATAATTTCAAATTAGAGTTAGTAGAGCAATAAACTATAATTGGGTGCACCGTAATCAATGGTAGATATGGTGTACCATTAAACCAAAAATATGATGAAAAAGATATATTATATAACCGCAGTATTTGCTACCCTGTTTTTGGTAGGATGTGGGGACGGCATTGACCTTCCGGGTGTCAATGTGGAAACTGATTTGAATAAAATTCCTCTTCCTGATAATAATGTAAATTTGGAACAGGTTGAACTTAAACCGTCAACGGAACCCATGCTGCATGAAGGGTTGCATACGGAGGAAGACTTCCAGCGTATCCGGGATAAAAAAGCTGCCGGAGAAGAGCCTTGGATAAGTGCTTATCAATTATTAGTAGAAAGTCAGTTTTCGCAGAAGACGGCAGATACTTATCCTACGGAATGGATTAAACGTGGAGTTTCCGGTGATGAAAATTATATGAATGCAGCCAGAGGAGCCACTATTGTATATCAGCAAGCGCTTCGTTGGAAAATTGAACAAGATGATGAATATGCGGCAAAAGCAGTGGAGAATCTGAATAAGTGGGTACAGACTTGTGTAGGTGTAACAGGTAATACGAATTTATCGCTTGCTGCAGGACTTTATGGTTATGAATTTGCTATTGCCGGTGAATTATTGAGGGATTATGGAGGATGGGATCGTGCGGACTTCGCAGCGTTCCAGAATTGGTTGCTTAAAGTGTTCTATCCTGCTAATGATGATTTCCTGAAACGTCATCATGATACCAATGCGTTACACTATTGGGCTAACTGGTGTCTTTGTAATATAGCGGCTAAAATGGCTATCGGCATTGTAACCGATCGTCGTGATATTTATAATGAAGGTATCGCCCATTTGCAGACGGGTGATACAAACGGACGTTTACGTCGTGCTATCTATCACGATTATGCACCGGACTATAACTTTGCTCAATGGCAGGAAAGTGGCCGTGACCAGGGACATACATTGATGTGTGTTGGATTGATGGGAATTATCTGTCAGTTGGCATGGAGCCAGGGAGACGATTTCTTTGCTTATGATGATAATCTCTTCCTACGGGCCTGCGAATATGCCGCTTGTTGTAATTACACTAATGAGACTGTACCATATACTACTTATATATGGCAAAAACAGAGTCAATGGGGATATCCGATTCCGGAAGAACAAACAACACTTGGTGGTGGTAAATGGATCAAACGTGCGATATGGGCGTTGCCTTACTATCATTACAAAGGGATAAAAAACATCTCGGATGATAATCTCAAATATACTAAGATTGCTACCGAATATGTAGGAATAGAAGGCGGCGGCGGTTATTATGATGCTAACTCTGGTGGGTATGATGTACTTGGACTCGGTACATTGATGTATGCACAATAAATGAATAATTCAAAATGAATAGATTGATACGAATAGCGCTTACATTTTTACTTGTAATGACTTCAGGAGTTATACAGGCAGAAATTGTCATCTATCCGGTGCCACAAGGCATCTACTATGCCCGCCACAATGACGATTATACAGTAAAAGTACGGCAAGTGGGTGAAAAAGATTGGGTAGACCTTTATGAATATAATGTAAAGGTGGATATGGATACCAAGTCGGATGCAACCATGGTACAGTTTGATTTTTCCGGTAAAGTGGAAGTGCTGGTGCAAAAGAATAACGGGGAACTCCGTTCAGCAGTAGTGCGTCCACTATCTAAAGGCATTCAGCCGGAGATAGACGGAAATTTTCTGCTGTTCACATTGGATAAACCACAAAAACTCTCTGTAGAGTTCAACGGTGACCGTTTGAATAATCTGCATGTGTTTGCCAATCCGATCATTGAGAATGTGCCTGATAAAAGTGATCCGAATGTGATGTATTTTGAGTCCGGCATACACGAACCCACAGATGTGGCAGGCAAATGCTTCCGTATTCCTTCCAACACGACTGTCTATCTGGAAGGTGGAGCGGTGCTGAAAGGTTGCCTGACTTGCGACAGTGTAGAGAATGTAAAGATTCTCGGACACGGTATGTTGCTTGAACCGCAGCAGGGAATATCGGTGGCATACTCCAAGAATGTACTGATTGATGGAATTACAGTTGTCAACTCCCGTCACTATACAGTTTCCGGTGGACAATCACAGGGAATTACTATCAAGAATCTGAAATCATTCAGTTATCAGGGTTGGAGTGATGGATTGGATTTTATGTCTTGCTCGGATGTAGTGATTGATGATGTTTTTCTTCGTAATTCAGACGACTGTATAGCCATCTATACGCATCGTTGGAATTATTATGGAGATTCTCGTAATATCCGTGTACTTAATTCTACACTATGGGCGGATATTGCTCACCCTATCAATATCGGTACGCATGGAAATACGAAAACAGGAGATGAGGTTTTAGAAGATATATTGTTCAAGAATATCGATATCTTGGAACATGATGAGGACGATCGTGATTATCAAGGCTGCATGACTATTAATGTAGGAGATCACAATCTGGCACAAAACATCACTTTTGAGGATATTCGTGTGGAACATATCCAGGAAGGACAGTTATTTCATCTTCGGGTGATGTATAACCAAAAATATAACACAGGTCCCGGCAGAGGTGTCAGAAACATAACGTTCCGTAATATTTCATGTACCGGAAAATATATCAATCCTTCTTTGATGGAAGGTTATGATAAGAATAGGAAGGTTGAGAATATTTTGTTTGAGAACATAATGTTGAACGGCAAACGGATCGCCTCTTTGGAAGAACTGAATATAGATAAAAAAAAATTTTGTAGGGAAGATACAGATAAAGTAGCTAACAAATAAAAGATTGTGTTGATTTTACCCTCACACTCTCACCCGGCTCTCAATCCCTTTATCCATCGTACTTTCGTGGGTGAGGGTAAAGGTGAGGGTAGTGTGAGGGTAAAACTTACTCTCACACTGTCGACACTTACCAAATGATATAAGTATGCATTGGCATTGAAAGGTTTAGCTATTGAGAGGACAGTCCGTTGTATTTATTGTATCGGAATTATATGATTATAACTAAAAGCCTAGAGACAGAATGGTTGTTTCTTGTCTTTGAG
>ENA-OQDE01000553-OQDE01000553.1-human-gut-metagenome-genome-assembly--contig:-NODE-553-length-21021-cov-4.396190_pt1 | contig 21021 bp, 23 predicted proteins | sample MGYA00242768_ERZ504595 | MGnify/ENA primary metagenome ERZ504595 (study PRJEB26092, sample SAMD00036307) | human gut metagenome | host: Homo sapiens | study: EMG produced TPA metagenomics assembly of... | reverse complement strand
GGAGAGGTTGTCTTTGGTGAGGATGTTGAACAACGCCTTGCCGAACGGATTCGAGGACCTGGAAGTTTCGCCTTGAGCCGCTGAATGCGCGAGCCGGATTTTCCGGTACATCATATGCGGGAGCCGCCGGCTTGGCCGGGGCGGCCTGCGTCGGTTCGACCGGCTTACGCTCTCCCTCACTTCGAGGGGAGCGGTTTCGCCCTCGGTTTCGGGAGCAGAAAGCTGCCTGTCAACTGTTGCGGCGACCGTCTCGGGTTCTTCACCCGCACGACCCGCCTGGCGCGGCGATGTTGCGGTTTCCGCCGGCCGGCCGTCGACTTCGTTCTTACGCGACTTGCCGCGTACTACGCCCCACACAATGAGCAGGACGACAATCACCACTGCGGCGACAATGCCGATAATCAGATTCGTATCCATGGCTCCAGCCTAAAAACCGCAACGGACAGCTGCCGGAATACCACATACGTCGCGTTGTTGCAGCCAAGTCGACGACTAATTGGGCTGCTGGCACAGACGCTGCCCCTGAGTCGTCCCTACATATCGAACCGGGGAAGACGCTGGTATAGGCAAATCTGCCACCAATGCATAAAGCGGCATACCAGACGGCACCGGATTGCCAGCGGTCCCATGATATTCAACATAGAACAAGTCGGGCAATGGTGCCCCACCCTCATCGTGGTAATACTCGCGACCGCCACCGAAAACACGTATCAAACAGGGCACGCACGACACGATGTCATGGTTGTCGAACTCGCTCGCCGTCATCGACGGGGCCACATACGTCTTCATGATCGACTCTCCTCAGCCGCACGACCCTCGCACGACCTACCACGAAAACGTAGACCCGACAACATTTCGGGAGGTATAGGCGCTAGGCACCGCGACCACTACACTGGAGCTCATGGCCAATACTGCAAGAATGACGGCGCTGCAACGCCGCGAACAGCTCATCCGCGTGGGGCGAGCGTTGTTCGCATCCAAGGGGTTCGAGGCGGTGAGTGTCGAGGAGATCGCCGCGAACGCGAAGGTCAGCAAGCCGATCGTCTACGAGCATTTCGGCGGCAAGGAGGGACTGTACGCGGTAATCGTCGACCGTGAGATGCGCGAGCTGACCAATGCGCTCATCGAGGCGCTGTCCGACACCAAGGCGCACCCCCGCCAGATCGTGGAGCGCGCGGCACTCGCCCTGCTCACCTATATCGAGGAGAACTCCGAAGGCTTCCAGGTGCTCGTGCGCGACTCGCCGACCACCGACCCGGCCGGATCGTTCAACTCGCTGCTGGGCGACATCAGCCTGCGCGTGGAGGATCTGCTCACCGCCGCGTTCAAACGCCGGAAACTCTCCGCCAAGGGCGTGCCATACTATGCGCAGATGCTGGTCGGCATGACCGTATTCACCGGTCAATATTGGGCGGATCGGCCGAAGGTCAACAAGGAGCAGCTCGCCGCATACGTCGTCGACCTCGCATGGCACGGCCTGAGCCGGCTGGATTCCAAGCCGATCCTGCGGTTCGAGAGCCAGAAGGCGAAGCAGCTCGCAGCCAAGGAAGACAAAGAACGTCGAGACAAAGAGCGGAGCGAGACAACGGTCCCGGACGAGCCGGACGCTCCTGTCGAGACCGCCGAACCGGACGAACCGGCATACCTGCCCGCGAGCGCCGACTGATCATCAGACCGCGCACAAGCCGGAACCCCAAAAACGGCGGAACGGACGACGGGACTTGCCTGAACGCCGCTTAGTGATAGCTTTGCTTGTAGAGGTTAGACTCGCTGCAACATCCGAGGCGACGTGTCGCACGTCATCCCCGCGACACCTGTATAACGAGGAACTATGGAACAATCGTCGAAAACACTCACCTTCGTGGTGCCCGCCTACAACATGGAAACGTATCTGGAGCGCTGCGTGGAGTCGCTGCTCTCCGCGACGGACAACAGCGACATCGAAGTGTTGATCGTCGATGACGGATCCTCGGACAGCACCCCGGAACTTGCCGACATGTACGAGCGGCGCTGGCCCGGCAACGTGCGGGCAATCCACCAGGTCAACAAGGGCCACGGCGGCGCGGTCAACACCGGCATCGCCAACGCGACCGGCATGTATGTCAAGGTCGTGGACGCCGACGACTGGGTGGATATGCCCTCCATCGACACGCTCATGGGCACGCTGCGGGTGCAGCGCGTCGCCACGGATCCGGTCGACATGATCGTCACCAATTACGTGTACGACAAGGTGGGCAAGCGCGTCAAGCACACAGTGAACTTCCGTCATGCGATGGCGGCCAACACCGTGCTCGGCTGGGACGATCTCGGCTGCTTCGGCGTCGCCGAATACATACTGATGCACGCTCTGATCTACCGCACCCAGGTGGTGCGCGACTCCGGCATGCAGCTGCCCGAGCACACGTTCTACGTCGATTTCATCTACGCATACCAGCCGTTCCCGTGGGTCAAGTCGATGCTGTACATGGACATCCCGTTCTACCACTACTTCATCGGGCGCGAGGGGCAGAGCGTACAGACCGACGTGATGATCCGCCGCGTCGCGCAGCTGCGGCTCGTCAACCAGCGCATGGTGGAGGCCACTCCCGAACCGGGAACCGTGCCGGACGGCCTATACCGTTATATGATTCATTTCCTCGCGATCGAAAGCTCGGTCACGTCGGTGTTCCTGATCCTGTCGAAAGACAAGGCAAACTACCGTCTCAAGGACGAACTGTGGGCGGACATCGACAAGGCGTCGCCGGCCATCGGGCGTGACGTGCGGCGCAAGCTGGTGTCGCGCGCGCTGAACCTGCGTGGGTCTGTCGGGCGCTGGGTGATCCGACGCGGCTATGTCGTCGCAGAGAAGGTCGTCGGCTTCAACTGACGTGCCGCGCGGCGGGGCTGCCAGCTGATATTCGCCCCTCTATCACCGATCAGGAGAACATCCATGATGCAATTCACCATGTCCGGAACCATGCTGCGCTTCGATGAGACGACGCTGCGGTTCTCATTCAGCCGCGACGGTGCGACCTGGAGCGGCTGCGACGGCATAGAGCCGCAGCTGACGCGCGAGGATCGTTCATTCTCGTTCGCCGGCGCCGCTACCGTCACGCATGAGCGGATCGAGACCGGCACCGGAGTCGGCGTGCGCAGCGTGTTCGCCGGGTTCGCGGGTGCGGATTACGCTTTTGAGACGTATATCTGGATCGAGCGGTCGAGCGGCGACGTGCTATGCGAATGGGTGCCACTGCGCGAGTGTGGGGCCGAGCCGCGCATCGACAGGGTGCTTTGGCCTGCGCCGCTGTCCTTCGACCATGCGGACGCGCATGACGTGACGCTCATCACCCACGAGCAGGGCGTGATGATACCGAATAACTGGCCTACCGAGGTCGGCACTGATGCGGTCTCCTTCGGCGGGCGGTTCGAGACTGCGGGCGGTACATGCCCTGGTTCGCGCAGTTGCGCAGCGACGGGCATGCGTACATCGCCATCTGCGAGACGCCATGGAACGCAGGATATGACATCGACCATCCGGCCGGCGGACCGTACACGCACGTCGGAATGTGGTTCGAGCCAAGTCTCGGCCGCATGGATTACCGTCGTGTCGTGCGATATCGTCTCCTCGACCACGCCGACCATACCGCCGTCTGCAAGACGTACCGCGCTTACGTCAACGAACGCGGCCGGCTGCGCACGCTGGCGGAGAAGGCGGCGCGCAACCCGTCAGTGCGTGACCTGCTCGGCCGTTCATGGGTGCATGTCGGCATCAAGACGAAGGTTCAGCCGGACTCGTCGTTCTATGATCCGCGCAGCCCGGCAAGAATGATTCGCTCGTCACGTTCGCGCAGCGCGAACGGCAGATGCGCACGCTGCACGAAATGGGTGCCGGGCGGCTGTACCTGCATCTGGACGGCTGGGCGCAGCCCGGCTACGACAACGGCCATCCCGACTATCTGCCGCATGCCGCGAGGCCGGCGGCTGGAAGGGCATGAAATCGCTGGTCGACGCCTGTCATGAGCAGGGAGACCTGTTCGGCACGCATGACCAATACCGCGACTATTACTTCGCCGCGCGCACGTTCGACCCGCGCAATGCGATCCGACTGGCGGACGGCACGATGCCCGAGCACGCGATGTGGGCCGGCGGGCGCCAAACGTACCTGTGCGCCGAGCTTGCGCCGGATTACGTGCGCCGCAACTTCAGTGAGATCGCCACGCACGGCATCGCGCTGGACTGCGCGTATCTGGACGTGTTCACCTGCAATGAAGGCGACGAATGCTCGCATCCCGAGCACCGCATGACCCGCCGCGAATGCTACGAGCGCCGCGCCGAATGCTTCGAATACCTGCTGGCGCACGGCATTCTCACCTCGTCTGAGGAGGTGTCCGACTGGGCGGTGCCGAGCCTGGTGTTCTGCCATTACGCGCCGTACGACTTCCAGATGCGCTCCCCCGACGCGCCTCGGCACGGCATCCCGGTGCCGTTGTACAACCTCGTCTACCATGACTGCGTGATCCAGCCGTGGATGATGGATCGGGTGGCCGGTGGCGACGACTACATGCTGTACGCGCTGCTCAACGGCGGTGCGCCGTACCTGATCCGTGACGCCGCATATGCCGGCATGGACGGTGATATGAATGCCGCACTGCGCGCCCGTACCGAGAACGACATCGAGCGGTGTGCGGTCGTGGCCGGGCTGCACCGGCGCGTCGGCATGCAGGAGCTCGTGCGGCATGACCTTGTCGGCGGTGACCCGCTGGTGCAGCGCTCGGTCTTCGCCGACGGCACCGCCGTGACGTGTGATTTCCACGCGCAGACGTATGAGGTAGCAGCGAACGGTTCTCATTAAGAAAGGTGCGAGGATTCCGCACATTTTCGAACAAGCGAACATTGCGCAGAAAGCCCGGAATTCCGGGCTTTCTGCTGTTTTCGTGTTCATTCCCCCGTCACACGGACTCGCACCTTTCTTATTGAGAACCGTTCGCTGCGACAAGGGAGCAAGCCCTCAGACCCACCTATCGGACATGGCGAACGAGTTGCGCATCAGGTTGCTCGACGTATACAGCACGTTATCGAGCAGCTTATGGGTCAGATCCTGCAGACGACCGGCCATCGTCTCGTTCGCAGCCATGAGCGCCGCGCGGATGTCCCCGGCTTCGGCATCGGCGAGCGCCGCATCCGTTTCTTCGACGAGCCGATGCCCGAACGCCCGCACCTGCTCGCCATAGTATTCGATCGCGTTGCGCGTCTCGTACCAGTGCGCGTCGGCAATTACGGCGATCAGACGGTTCGTCCAGTACAGGTTGTCGGTGGAGACTCGGGCGTGGTGTCGCGCAGATACGCCGGAGTGTCGTCCACGTTCGCATAAAAAGGTGCGACCGCCGTGAACGGGCCGGAACCGAAGGCGATCCACATCACCGCCGCCGCTGCGGCCGGCACGTCGTGCCGCAGTTCGATCGCGACCATGTGACCAGTGCGGTTGATGCCGATCGGACGGTAGCGATGCCGGCTTTCCGGTGTACCGAGCGTTCCGTACGGGTCAAAAGGCGTGCCTTCGAAATGCGACGACATCAGAAAGTCGATGTCCTCGACCGTCACCTTGTTCTCCGGCGCCCGGCACCACGGGATATCGTCGGAGGTCGGCGTGTAGCGGGCCGCGGGCGAATCCCAATCCTCGCTCGGGTTCAGGTGACGTTGCATGTACCAGGCGCGCGGCGTGTTGTAGATATGGTCCTTGACGGTGCTGGTGCCGAACACCACACGCGGTTGATGTGGTCCGGCAGCACGGCGGCGACGCCGAAACCGGCGCCCTGCGCGGGCCGCATGGCACGGCCCAGATGGTGCCGATCGATGAATTCGCGCAGGTCCGCGCTGCACATGAAGAACCGCCGCTCACCGAACGCGTCGGAGAAGTCGAAGTCGTCGATGCCCAGCTGGTTGGGGATCGTCGCATAGCAGTCGTCGGGCACACGGCGCGCAATCCAGTGGTGCCCACCGATTGTCTCGACATACCAGATCTCGTCCACGTCGGAAATGATCACGCCGTTCGACTCATAGGTGCCGTACCGTTCCAGCAGCTCGCCGAGCCGTTCCACACCCTCGCGGGCCGAAGAGACATACGGCAGCACCAGCGTGATGATGTCCTCCTCACCGATACCGCGGGGGTCTCCGGCCGATAGCCGGCCTCTCCCGGCACGCCTTCGGCTGGCCTGAGCTCGACCAGCGGGTCGGCGGCGAGCACGCGCTCGTTCACCGCGATGGTTTCGGTGGCGCTCATCGCCACGTTGCGCTCGCTTGCGCCGGCTCGGCGAGCACGCCTCGGTTCGGCAGCACGTTCGGCGCGATGGTGTAGCGGCACGGGTCGTCCGGCAGGTCGATCTCGACATGGCTGAGCGTGCTGCGGTAGTGGCGCGGCTGGTCCGTCGGCGCCACGGCCACGAGCCGCTTGGGATCGTAGCGGCCGGAGCCGGAATCATCGTTGCGGGCGATGATCGTCGCGCCGCTGCAGCTGGCTGATTTTCCGATAAGCAATGTGGTGCATGACATGCCGACCACTGTAGGAGCCGGCCTCACCATCGCGCATCAACGGGACGGCTGCGGCAGAAAAAATACTACGGAAGGCCAAATATTATGTCATCTCAGCCAAATACGCAGGGTTTCACACGAATTTTTCAGGTAAACCACATGACTTGCCCCGAAACATGCGTTTATATAGTAATCACGACCGCAAGGCCGCAATAACTGAACCCCTTCTTCTCTTCTCTCTCAAGCCCGGCTTCCCCGCCGGGCTTTCTCTTTTTCCGCGCCCCTCCATCGCGGTGTCGCACTTCACCAAAACACGGGTTGAAATAGCCGTTCTTGATAATTCCCCGTGTCAAATCGCCGTTTTCGGGCCACAAAACGGCGATTGACACGGGGAATTGTCGGATTTCGGCTATAACCCGTATTGTGGCGCCCCGGCCCACGCATCTAGGCAAGGCATCGCAATCGGCGCAGTTTGTCTGGCGCGCCCGCCCGACCGCACAGGCGGGAAGCCCCGACCGAGGCCGGCACCGCACGCCAGAGCCGCTCCGGCAAGCTGACATCCCCGATCTGATCAACATCGGCGTGTTCTCCGCGCTGTACTTCGCGCTGGTCGCCGATCTGATTGCCAAAGCCGGCAAATACTCCAGCAAGATCGGCATCCTCATCAGCTACGTGGTGTTCGCGAACATCGACACCGACACATCATGAATTCACGGGCAACATTCGAGAGCAGCCATGCGGGGCGAACCGGCGCATATGCAGCGGCGCAGACGGCATGAGCAGATCCAAGTCCGCTCCCGCGCCAGCGGCCGTCGTCCTCGGCCCTCGGGCGAAACTGTATCTGATGCTGCTCGCCAACACGCTGTTGTTCTTCCACGCGGATGCGCGAGCCGAAGCGCTGCTGACGGCACTGTTCCTCACGCCGCTGTTCCTTGCCGGACGCTGGCGTATGGGACTGCGGCTGACGGCCTGCTATGCGGTTCTGCTGGGGTGGGGATTGTGGTCGGACGCGGCGACGCTGGACACGGCGGGGCTTCGGGCGCCGCGTCAGCCTCCGGCTCTGACGCCGACGCCTGGATACATGTCGTCGGGCTGTTTTCCGTGGGGCTTCGCATGATGATGCCCTGTTTCATCACCGGTGCCTACGCGTTCTCCACCACGCGCGTCAGCGAATTCGTGTGCGCGCTGCGTCGTATGCGCGTGCCCGAATCGGTGGCCATCCCCTGCATGGTGGTCATCCGGTTCTTTCCGACGATCGGGCGGGACTACCGGCGAACCCGCGACGCGATGGCCCTTCGCGGTCTTGTCTCCGGCCGACTCGCGCTGCTGCGGCATCCGGCCCAGTCGCTGGAGTTCGTGCTGGTTCCGCTGTTGATGAACGCGACGATCGTCTCGCATGACCTGTCGGTCGCGGCACTTACCAAGGGATTGGGACGGCCCGGCCGGCATACCTGCATAACGGAGATTCACAGCGTTGGTTTGATTGGGCGGCGATGGCGGTCTGCACGATCCCGCTGGCACTGAGCATCGGCGGTGTACTATGAGCGATGTGATCATACGGTTGCGCGATTGCTCGTTCCGATACCGTCAGGCCGATGCGGATTCGGAGGATGGCGCCTCGCCACGGGGCGCCGCGGCAGGAGAGCGCCGGCGTCGAAACGGCGGCCGACGAGGCCGACGGATTCATCATCGACTGGCTGGTGGGACCGGATCGTTCACTGGGCCGCTACCGGTATCGGCTTGACCGGACCATCGCCAAGGGGTTGGAGGGCAAACCCTGTTATGTGTTTCATGCGACGGACGCGCCGGCAGGCTGCCCGTTCAGTGTGCTGGTGGCGATGGATCCGATGCCCGAACGGGCTGCGCTGGCGAGCGGCGGCCTGCTCAGTCATCTGCATTTTCAGTACGCCAGCGATGACGGAATGCTGTTGAGGGCGGAGTCCACATTGCGCAAACGCATGTGGTACCGACGATGTGCGCCGACGAAGGCAGCTGCGCGACCAATGCGACATCGTGCGGGCCCTGCACAAGTTGCCTCGCTCGACCGCGAGGCATAGGCTCATCGCCGGCATGATCGCCCGTCGATGAGCCTTGACGTGTCACGCGAACTGGCTGTTGTACAGTGCGGCGTAACGGCCGCCGCGTTCCAACAGTTCATGATGGTTGCCGTGCTCGATGATGTCACCATGTTCCATATACAGAATCAGGTCCGCGTCACGGATCGTCGACAGCGGTGCGCGATGACGAAGCTGGTGCGTCCTGCCATCAGTCTTGTCATGGCTTTGCCGATTTCCGCCTCGGTCCGGGTATCGACGGAGCTGGTAGCCTCGTCGAGTATCAGGATCGGCGGGTCCGCAAGGAAGACGCGGGCGATGGTGAGCAGCTGGCGTTGCCCGACCGACAGGTTCCCGGCCTCGTTGTCGAGTACGGTATCGTAGCCGTGCGGCAGCGTGCGTATGAAGTAGTCGGCGCGCACGGCTTTGGCCGCCGCGATGATCTCCTCGCGGGTCGCATCGGGCCGCCCGTAGGCGAGATTCTCCGCCACGGTGCCGCCGAACAGCCACGTATCCTGCAGCACCATGCCGAATTCGCGGCGCAGATCGCCTCGCGTCATGGCGGCTGTGGATACGCCGTCAAGCGTTATCGCGCCGCCATCGATCTCGTAGAATCGCATCAGCAGGTTGATCAGCGTGGTCTTGCCCGCGCCGGTTGACCCGACGATTGCGACCTTCTGCCCTGGCTCGGCCACGAAGTTGACGTCTTTCATCAGCGGCCGTTGCGGATCGTATCCGAACCTCACGTGGTTGAACACCACACGGCCCTGCACAGGCTCCTCAGCGATCTTCGCCGCGTCAGCTGGCTGGGGGTCGGGCCGTTCCTCTTCCTCGTCCAACAGCTCGAAGGTGCGTTCGGCGGACGCGAGCGCGGACTGCAGCGAGTTGATCATGTAGCTGGCTTCGGTCAGCGGTTCGGACACCTGGTTGATGTATTGGTAGAACGCCTGCGCCACGCCGACGGTCATGCGGCCGCCAAGTACCATCCAACCGGCGAGCAGCATCACCGCCATCTGCGAGAACCGCGCGATCATGCGGATCAGAGGATTGACGGATATCGTGATGAAGTCGGCGAGCTGCGCGGCTTTTCGGGTGCGTTCGGCGGCGTCCTCCATCGCTGCCGCACTGTCTTCCTCGCGATTGTATGCCTTGATGATGTTGCGGCCCTTGTAGTATTCCTCGGCCAGGCCGGTCAGCTCTCCGATGGTCTCCTGACGCAATGACGCGATCTCGAGGTTCTTGCGGGCGACCAGTTTGGTTACCCACATGCTCAATGCCATGAACACGAGGAACACGACCGTGAGCAGCCACGAGTAGTAGACCATGATGACCAGCGAGCCGGTCACCGTGGTGATGGCAGTGATGAGTCGCAGCAACCCCGTCTGCATGACTTCGCTGATACGGTCAAGATCGTTGGTGACCTTGCTCAGCACTTCTCCCGGCTTATTGCGGTCGAAGAAGCGCAGCGGAAGCCGCTGGATCTTCGCGCTGATCTGCTTGCGCAGCGTCAGGTTGAGGTTTTCGGCCACGGACGCCATCAGATAGGACTGCAGGTAGTAGAAGCCCCACTCGCCGAGATACAGGATTGCCAGAATCAGGATCGTCCAGCCGATACCGCCGGCGTTCCAGCTTACTGAGAACGGAACGCCGTCACGCCATGCGCCCTGCACGGCATCCCATATCGAGTCCACCACGACGGCGCTGTACATCGGAGCGGCGATATGGAAAAACGTGAACAGCAGAATCGACGCGGCGACCACGCACAGGCGCACCCGCTGATTGCCCAGCTGCACGAACAGCCGCCGGGCTGTGGCCATCGCGTTCTTCGGCGCTTCGAGCTCGATGTCGTCGGTCTTTACCGTGTCGCCCGCGTTCACAACGGTTTCCGTCATATCGTCATTCTGCGTTGTCATTCTCGTCACGCCTCCTCTCCCATTGCCGGCTCCTTGGTCTGCGATTCGACGATTTCGCGGTACACCTCGCAGTCCGCCATCAGTTCGTCATGTTTGCCGATGCCTGCCACTTGTCCGTCCGACAGCACGACGATCTGGTCGGCGTGCTGGACGGTGCTCACGCGCTGCGCGATGATGAGCACCGCACGCCCGTTCGTCTCTGCGGCGAGCGCATGCCGCAACGCGGCGTCGGTCTTGAAATCGAGCGCCGAGAAACTGTCATCGAACACCACCAGCTGGGTGTCTCCGGTCAGTGCGCGCGCAATCGACAGACGCTGCTTCTGCCCACCGGAGAAGTTCGTACCGCCTTGCGCGACGCGGGATTCCAGTCCTTGCGGCAGCGAATCGACGAACTCGCGGGCCTGCGCGACATCGATCGCATGATTCAGCCGCTCATCGGAGGCATCTCGGTCTCCGTACCGCAGATTGTCGGCAATCGTCCCCGAGAACAACCACGCCTGCTGCTGTACGTAGGACACGCGGCGCCGCAGATCGTGCTGCGTCATCTTGCGCACGTCCACGCCATCGAGGGTGACTTCTCCCCAATTGGCGTCATGGAACCGCAGTGCGAGCATGGCGATCGTCGATTTGCCCGAGCCCGTGCCACCGATGATCGCCGTGGTCTGGCCCGTCTTGCAGGAGAAGCTGACATGTCGCAACGTGTCCTCCTGCGCGTCCGCGAAACGGAATGTCACATCGCGGAACGCCAGCACCTCGCCGTCCGGGAGCGGACCGCGACCGCTCATATCCACCGCCGCGCCGGCTCCGGGTCGGCGATCTGCGGACTGTGGTCCAGCACCAGCCGCACACGCTCGCAGCATTCAAGCGCCCTCGGCAAGGTGATGATCACCATCTGCGCCATCATCAGATAGAACAGCGCCATGATCGCATACTCCACGATGGCGGTGATGTCGCCGATTTGGAAGTTTCCGGCGCTGATGCGTCCTCCCGCGAGGAAATACACGACGACGATGAATGCGTTCATGCCGAAGTACGACAGGCCGTCGAGGTTCGCGAATAGCCGGTTCGCCTTGATGGACGTATCGGCGTAGTCGACGAACGTGCCGTCCATGCGCCGCCGCTCATGGGATTCCTTGTTGAAGGCGCGGATCACGCGGACGCCGGTAAGGTTTTCGAGTAGCACGGCGCCGATGCGGTCAAGCAGTTTCTGCAGTTTGCGGAACAACGGCGCCGCGGATCGCATGATGAACAGCGCCACGACGCACACGAAGGCTATCGCCACCAGCAGCCACAGAGACAGGGTCACGTCAAGCCGGAACGACAGGTCAGCGCGATGATGAATATGATCGGCACCGGCATCAGCATGCACAGCACATTGGTCATGGCCATCTGGATGTTGACCACGTCGTTGATCGTTCGCGTGGTTATCGATGCCGTACCGAAATTGCGGAAATCATAGATCGACAGATCCATGGATTTGCGGTACAGAGCCATGCGCATGTCCTTGCCGACGCGAGAGGTCAACTGCGAGCAGCACCATCCGCCCGCCACGGCGCACATGCCGGAAATCAGCGCGGCCACGCCCATGCCGACCGCCGTGATGGTCATCTTCTTGAATGATGCGGATGTCGCGCTTTCGTTCAGCAGCTCCGCGGCGAATGTGGGAATGACCAGCGCGCCGACGACATCGACCAGCAGCAGCACCGTCGTCACCGCGCACAGCGCCCAGTATGGCTTCATGAAACGGGCAACCAGCCGCATGCTTCTTCCTTCCCCTCGCGAAATCGTCTACGCTCATATCTCAGTATTGTCCCGAAGTAGGACAATTGAGCCATACGGCGTGGCGAAGTCCGAGACGGGAAAAACTACACGGAAATGTCATGCATCTGTTTGCGGAACACCCGCCCGTAGACGCCCATGCCCTTGAGCAACGCGCTGCGCAGCTCGTCAGGAAGCTCGCTCATCGCCCGATACTCCGCGGCGCGACTCGGCGCGATCAAGCCGTTGCAATATCTGCGCCCGGCAGGCGTGAAACGGACCGTTTTGACCCGACGATCGCCTTCGGCGTCCCCAAGCTCCACGAACCCATGCGCCACAAACGATGCGATGACATTGTTGACCGTCTGCCGCGGCAACAGCGTGTACTCGCAGATCGCCCGCTGCGACGCCCCATCATGGTCCTTGAGGTAGTCCAGAATGCACATCACATTATCCGACACTCCGGCTCGGCGAGCGTAATCCGAATACGCCACGTCAATGCGATGCAGTTCATCGAAGAACAAATCGATATGACTCGTGATCGATGACGCTTCAATATCCCGAGCCATGTCTCTCTCGCCGCCATGCCCCACAGCGGCATTCTCTGAATTGTCCGACATAAGGACAATCATACAGGCATTTCAGCAATTGCGCCAGAGGGAACGCCTCGCTGCCGCAACAGCGCCGACACACGATTAAATCCCTCCATTGAAGCCACGGCTCAGGAAGCCATTGCGTTTGTTCTGTCTCAATGTCCCGGGCGACACACGCGAGGTGGTTACGCCGATGACGCACACGAATGGAACAGCAAAGGATGCGACAAATGCTCACGATGACCGATACGCCGCGCCGTCAGCACGCGATCAGAGTGTCGGCTGAATGGGGCATGGCAGGGGAATGAGATCGCCGCTAGCGTCATAGAACTCACGTAGGTTTATGGAGCGCACGCCCATCGCCTCGACCACATCGGGAATCTTAGGCTCTTTCTTCAACGGGTTGTTGGGGATGGGATGTATTGCTTGCTCATTGGTGACGACAATGATCCGGCCGGACCCACCGGGCGGCGCAGCGTTCGATGCGTTTCCTGCCGATGATCAGCGCCAGCAGTCCGGCGTTGCGGAAGATCTCGGTCACTCCCCTGCCTTTCCCGTGTTCGCGGAGGAAGTATCTTTTGAACTCGTCGGAATAGATGATGCGCGTCGGAGTGACGTTGGACACGGCCCACAGGCCGCGCAGGTACGAGGTTCGTCAGGAGTGAACTCCCTTCTCATCGCCGTTCCTTTCCGTATGAGACGCCATATACGGCAAAGGCCGCATCCCATGGCGGTTTCCATGGGATGCCGGCCTCTCGGACGGACGTCCCTTGAGGGAGAAGGACCGAAGGGCCGGGGGCATCCGTCAGACCGTTCAGGCGATGGCGCTCGCCTTGCGGGACTTGACGCCGACGGTCACGCCGGCGCCGATCAGGAGGGCCGCAACCACGGTGAACAGCACGGTGCCCGCGCCGCCGGTGAGCGGCAGCTGGGTGATGCTCTTCACGTTCTCCACGACCACTTCGGCGGTGCTGCCGTCGGAGACCAGTCCCCAACGATCGCTGCTGACGCCATCGGCGTCGATCGTGTAGGACGGTTTCGCGGTCTGGTCCGCGCCGGTGCCGGAGAGGTTGGCCGCGATCGTGAAGCTGAAGAACACACCCACGTTGACGTAGCCGTTCGGGGCTGCGATCTCCTCGATGGTGTACTTGCCCTCGTCGAGGGCCGGGAAGGTCACCTGGCCGTTCTTGCCGGTGGTGAACACGCCGGAGGTGGCATCAGCGGCGGGCTTGGTGTCGAGGGTGATCCACTTGCCGTTGCCGTCCTGGTCGCGGGTGTAGGCGAGGTACTTGCCGTCGGCATTCTTGATGGCGAACTTGGCACCCTCGAGCGCAGCACCGGTGGTCTTGTCCTTCTTGACCAGAGTGTAGTCGAAGTTGAAGACCTTGACCGGGGTGCCCGGCACTTCCTGCTTGCTCTCATTGTTGCTCGGATCGTTCGGATACCTGATCGTCGGGGTGTTCGCGACGCCAGTGTTGCCGGTGCTGCCGGTCACGGTGGCCTTGTATTCGACGGTCACGTTCTTGCCGACCAGGTCGGCGTCGGTGAACTTGGAGTCATCGACGGGGGTGCCTTGAAGCCTTGGCCTTGATGTAGCGCTCAGGTCGATGATGAAGGTCTTGGACGTGGCGTCGAAGCCGGCGACCGTGTAGTCGGTGCCGGCCCTCAGCTGCTTGTTATCGACCGTGACCTTCAGGGTGTCGGTCTTGTAGGACAGTGGCGCGTTGTGCGCGAACTTATCGGACACGGTGAACTGGTAACCGTTGACCTTGTAGCCCACGTAGTTCGGAACCTTGGTCGTGATCGTGTAGGAGGCATCCTGCCCGGCTGCGACGGTCTGGTCGGTCACGGTCTTGCTGACCGACGCGGTCTGGTTCTTCATGTCGATGGAACCGGAGGAGTACACCGTGTTGTTGATGGTCAGCTTGGTGCCGGCGAGGATCGGCAGGGCCTTGCTGCTCTTGCCGGTCACGGCCTGGTCGACGATCAGCCACAGGCCCGGGCTGTCCAGCGTGAACGTGGCCTGCTTGTTTTCGTTGGACAGGGTCGACGTGACCGTGGTCGTGGCCTTGGACGCGAGCTTGTCGGCGAGGCCGCGGGTGGTGCCGTCGCCCAGCCACGGGCTCGTGGTGGACTTGTCGAGCTTGGCCTGGTCCTGCTGCTGCGCCCAGGCGAGTGGATCGCCGGTGCCCGTATACTTCAGGTATTTGGCGATATCCGTCTTGAGGCCGTCCTCGGTCTTGAGGGTGACGCTCTGGTTCGGGGCGGTGCCGTACACGTCGTAGGACGCGACCTTCACGACCTTGAATGTGTGTCCAGTCAATTGGTCCGCGCTCGTGGCGTTCAACGTGATGGTCTTCTCACCGTCCGTGACGACCTGCGCGTTCGCGCTGGACGCCGCGACGGCCCCCAGTCCCGCGACGGTGGCGATGGCGGCCGCCATCGCCGTGATCTTAGTGAGTTTCATGGGGAACTCTCCTTCTTTCATGAAAGACCGTTCGGCCGGACGGTCGAACGGGCCGCGCGCCGGCGTGCATGCGGCGCGCGAAATCTGTCGCTACGCCCTGGAGCGTTTCGCTCCGAGGACGGCCAGCACGAGCGCTGCGGCGATGACGGACAGGCCGAGCATCGTGTTGTTCCGGGCCTCGGACGCACCCGTCAACGGCAGCGCGCTCTGTGCGACCCGCGTGATCGTGAACGCCGCCTTCGCGATGCCGGTGACGTCGGCCGTGTTTCCCTCGTCGTCCTTGGTCTTTGCGATGGAGGCATGGACGGTGAGGGCGCCGCTGGATGCGGTGCCGCCGGTGGCCGTGATGGTGATCCGGTATCCGGCCTTCGAGCAGGCAAGGTCGCCCGGGCAGTCCGTCCGGTCCTCGGCCGCGTAAAACGTATACGTGCCGGCCTTGGCCACGGTCGCCGTGGCCAAGGTGAAGTCCTTGGCCACGCCGTCCCGCAGACCGCCGACGGACCGTGTTCCGGATACCGTGATGGTCTTGTCACTAACGGCCTTCCTGGTGGCCTGGTCGGATGGGATGAACGTGAACCTGAACGTCTCGCCGTTCTTCGAATCGCGGCCGGTCAGGGTTTTGGAGCCGTTCACGGTGACCGTGGCGGGTGTCGGACTGTTGACGAATCCACTGGTGAACGTCCAGTCGGGATGCGTGTTGTCGAGCGTGAACGGGTGGCTACTGTCATCCTTGTGGAACCCGGACGGGGCTTGGGAGTCGGTGAGCGTGTACGCGCCCATGTCGAGGCCTGTCACCCTGAACGATCCGTCGGTCCGGTCCTCGTCGCCGTCGCCGTTGTCCGTGATGGTCCTGGACTGGCCGTCCGGGCCGGTCAGGGTCCAGGAGGATCCGGCCAGCGGATTGTTTTCGGTGTCGGTCTTGCGCCATGAGACGGTTCCCTTGCGGGTCTTGACGTCGACCAGCCGGGTGTCGAACGTGGCGCGGCCGCATTGGTCTTTGACCGTGACCTTCACATGGCATGGGCCTTCGTTCGGGAACGTGATGGAAGTGGCCGATCCAGTCGGGTCGGAGAACGACGCGTTGCAGTCGGATTGCCACTGGTACGTGTATGGCGGCGTGCCTTTGGTGACGGTCACGGAAGCCTGCACGGTCGATCCGGCCGTGGCGTCGGACGGGATCGTGGCCTTCACGTCGAGGCTTTTCTCCACTCCGGACAGGATGAGGAAGTTCAGGAACGCTCGTATGGCGTTGCGGTCGCGTCGGTGTTTTTTTGAATTCGTGTCCGGCCTCGTACATGACCATGCCGTTGCCGTAGTCGCCGTATCCGGGACCACGGCCATGAACACGGCCGGACCGGGAGACATACCGGCGAGGACTTGCCGCTGGTTCGGGTCGGTCTCCAGCACCCTGGTGGTGGCGCGCCACGCGCTGCCGGGGGCGGGCATGTAGATCTCTTCCGCTCCGTTGGCGTGCGCGGCGAACGTGTTCCCGACGAACTGCATGATCGGGTCCGACGCGGCGCCCGTCACCCGGTAGGCGCCGCTTACACCCGACGCTTTTTTATGCTTGTCTCCGATGAGCAGGCCGTTGGTGGACAGGAAGAACATGGAACCGTCATCCACGCCCTTGCCCTTGGTATTGCTTTCGAGATAGGAGACGGCGTGGCATCCGGCCCAGATGTAGCCGCCGCCCTTGTTGAAGGAGGCGAGTGGGCTATGCGTCGCTGTGGTCGGTTCGGCGTGCGGCATGACGTAGATGTCGTCGCAGGAAGAGTCCAGGTCCGCCGGAGTCGCTTTTTCTTTGTAGACGCGGTCATCGCTGGCATTCTCGTTCCGCAGGATGCCAGCCTTGACTAGGTACTTCTTGCTATATCGCCGTTTTGCTTGTCGAGCACGACGCGGGGGACCGAGGAGATCTTCCGGCTGTCGGCAACCGTGACGGCGGTGTCGGTGGGCCCATCGATGCGCACGCCGTAGCCGCGCCACTTGAACAGCATCGACCTGACGTTGTACGCCGGATATGACGAACGGGCCGGAGATGTAGTTCCTGCCGTTGTAGGTGAGGTCCACGCCGGTCTGGCTGGTCTTGCTCCCGTTGATGACCCAGTACACCGGGACCTTGGCGTTGAGGACGAGATCGTAGATGAGGCCGTATGGTTTGAGCTGGGCGTCGTCAGAAAAGGTGTCGCCCATGTCGACGATGTACGAGCCGACGGGGAACGTGATCTCGCCCGTCTTGCCGGCGGACTTCACCGCTGTCTCCGCCGTGGACGTGCCGGCCGGCATGTCCTCGCCGCTCGCGGTGCCGCCCACCGACAACGCGAGCACCATGGCGAGGACGACCATTATAGCCAGGAGGAACCTATACCCCCCCCCCGGTGGTTTTTCCGTTTTCTGCCATTCTCATCAGTGCTTCCTTCCAAGGACGGAATCGGATTTCACGCCCGAACTATGACGCCGCGGATCAGAATCTCTTGTGAACAACAGCGGTATGCACAACGCCGCGAGCACGTAGGCCGCCACCACGGACAGAGGAACCGGACGCGGGTCGATGACCTGTGACTCGTCTGGAACCTCCGCCGGGATCGCGGCGCGCAGTCCGGACACGAGCAGACGGTGCGTGTTCACCCGTACGGCGTGCATGTCATCAGGTGACACGGTCCTCGTCCTCGACGATCCTGAGTTTCGACACGTCGGACGGTTCGATCACGCTGACGCGGTCGACCTTGTAGCCCAGGGTCTCGCCCATCACCTTGATGTAGAAGGAATCGCCCTTCTTGAGCTCGTCGAGCCTGGTGAACATCAATGCCTTGACCAAGCCCCTGTGCCCGGTGATGACCGCGTGCGTGCCTTGCCTCCGACGGGCAGGCTGCTGCCATACAGGTGGCCTGCCCCGAGCTCGAGCGTGGATTCGGATGTGCCGTGGTAGATGGGCAGGTCGACCCCAATCTTCGGGATGGTGACCGACCCCATGACGCCCCCGCCAGCGTCAAGCATGGAGAGGTATCTCTTGTCGGAGACGGAACCTTCGTCTGCGTGAACGGGTCGTTGGCCTCGCCGAGGACGTACTGTCCATGCGAGGCGAGGTCGCGGTTGTACGCGCGCGCCTCCTTCAATTCGTTCTCCGCCCGCGGATACGGCCAGCCCGCGACCGTTTTCTCCAGACGATCAGACGTGGCGGACTGTTCCCCGGCGGACCGCGACTGCAGCATGACCGGCACGGACACCACCACCAGCCCCGACACGACGAGCGCGACGGACACGACGGACAGCAGCCTTCCCCTGAACGACGCCCGGCGGCGCGCGTCGCAAGCCTTCCGGACGTCCTCCAGGCCCAGGACGGCTCCCCAACCACGGACGATGGTCTTCGACGATGCCGGCATGCGCACCTCCCTCCGGACGGATCGGCTTGGTTCCCTCACTGTGGAAGGCAGAATAACGCGGAACGACGACGAGGGACGTCTTCCACCCGACGCCCCCTCTCCGCCGTACGAAGCCGGGATTCCTTTGCCGCGGACGGCAGCCATGACATCACCCCCCCCCCCCCCCGCCCCTTTGCCCCTTCCTTTCCGACACGCCGCGTTTCTGAAGGACGCCACCCCCATATCGTCTCGGCGGTCCGTCAGGAACGACGGGCGGACGGCCGTTCCCATGAATCGTCGGGCCCGCTCCCACGCGCGGAGGCGGTTCCGTGACCGGGGTCCGGCCCCGGCCTGTCTTCCGTCGTGTTCCGACACTCCTATACGTTGCCAAACGTTTGGGCATGCTGCTTCGGGCCGGCGATGGAGCGCATCCATCGGAGCCCGTTCGCCACGAAGGACGTCGGCGAGCGGTCTCCCGTCGCCGCGACCGGTACTTGAAAGACACTGGCCGGCACCCGGAAGACACGGAAATGGCGATCCCCTGCGTTCGGAGCCATGAAATCCTTGAAGTAACAATCGTATCTCGAAGATTCCGGCTCGCTTCGACTCCCTGATTGTTAATCGTCCGATATCTAATCAGCTCGTCTTCACGAGCTTCAGGAACCACGGAACGCATCAACGCACCAAACGGCATCTGCAACGCAGAACCAATCGTGGATAGCTTGGTAAAAGACAAGTCCAACGGAGCATCCGCATTTAGCCATTGAGGAAGCTCGGCAAGACCATCTCTATGTGCTACAGCCACCGGAGCGTGGCTGGATGTACGGTAATGGACGCCATCGCCACACTCCCCTCTGATATCGCAGATGAAAAAATCCGCCACATGTAAGAGCAGCAGTCACGGCTTCAGGCGGGTATTGGTAATTTTCATGATATCCGAATGTTGGATTTCAACACGAGCAATGAATCGACGGAAGGAAGCACCTCCCATCAGCCCCTACTAGGGTCGAAAGTCAATGGCAAGCAAAAAGTCCCCGGAAACGCCGATTTCCAAGGACTTAACCGTGCCCCCTGTGGGATTCGAACCCACAACCCACGACTTAAAAGGACGCTGCTCTAACCGTTGAGCTAAAGGGGCAACATTACCAAGATACACGCGAACACCGGACAATGTCCAGTACGGCGTTGCGCGCAGGCGGCATCTTGCGCGCGCTGACTGACGACCACCCCCAGTCGCTACGCGACAGCCCCCGCCAGCGGGGGGGGCAAAAGATGGCACAGTCCCTACGCGGCAGCCCTCCGGGCCCTGCAACTACGGATGTGCTACGCACGACCATTCTGCTGCTCGCCTGTCAGCTCGACTTCGCCTACAAACAGCTCCGCTGTTTGCTTAACGGCTCAGCGCCAGCGGGGGGGGCAAGGACAGCAGTCGCCCCGCGACGCGCTGAATCAGATCAGCCTAGGGTGACGAAGGCGTTGGCGATACCGTCGTCGTGGATGTCGGTGGTGGTCATGTCGCAGAAACACTCGATGCCATGAGTGGCGTTGCCCATCGCCACGGATGTGCGCGGCCTTGAGCATCGCGGTGTCGTTGTCGCTGTCGCCAATCGCGATTGTGTCGGCGATGCTGTAGCCGAGGTCCTTCGCCACATCGCACAGGGCCGTGCCCTTGTCGACGCCGTTGATGAGCAACTCGCCGTTGTTGGGCGAAATATCATCGTACGAGCCGTGAACCAGCGTGAACCACTCCCCCAAATCACGCGATACGTCATCAAAACTCACATCGGGATCCGCTCCGGAGAAATACGAGCCCTTGCTCGCATGGATGACATGCCCCAGCGTGGAACCGTCCGGCACCGCGATGTCGTCGATCAGATGCCAGTACCGCGCGAACTGACCGTTCTTCCACACGGCCGACCCCTTGGATTCAAGATGCCGCGCATACCCGCACGAGATGTACATGCCGTCCGCGCCCTGCCACTGGTAGTTCTCGATGCCGTGCCGTTCGAAATACGCGGTTGCGGCGTCGATCGCCTCGGGCGCGATGTCATGCCGGAACAGCACCCGCCCGTTGACGTCCGCCTGCGCTCCGGCCACCGAGATCACGCCGTCGAATCCGAGATCGAGAATGCCGCGTTCGATCTTCGGCATCGAGCGTCCGGTGCAGATGAACAGCTTGTGGCCGCGCGACCGGGCCGCCTTGCATGCCTCCTGCGCGGAGATCGGCACTTCATGCCGTTCGTCGGCCAATGTGCCATGATATCGAGAAACACCAGTTGCTGGACATTGCCACCCTTCCCGCGCCTTCTCCAGGCGCTTCCGGTGCACCAGTGTAGGACTTCGGGCGGTCTTGCACTCCGCCCGGCC
>ENA-OQDE01000552-OQDE01000552.1-human-gut-metagenome-genome-assembly--contig:-NODE-552-length-21061-cov-3.512229_pt1 | contig 21061 bp, 21 predicted proteins | sample MGYA00242768_ERZ504595 | MGnify/ENA primary metagenome ERZ504595 (study PRJEB26092, sample SAMD00036307) | human gut metagenome | host: Homo sapiens | study: EMG produced TPA metagenomics assembly of... | reverse complement strand
CGGAATCCCAAGCATGCTGTATACAAATCCACTGTAGAAGTCCACGTTTGCGCAGACAATTCTTAAACAGTTTTCTGTGTTCCATGATCAGCTTACCTGCAACACTTTCCACACGGTCATAAAGTTTGAATTCCTCGGTCATTCCCTTCTCTTCAGCCAGTGCCTGAGCAAAACGTTTCAGGATTACCTCACGAGGATCGGAGAGAGTATAAACGGCATGTCCCATACCATAAATCAGCCCGGCATGATCAAATGCTTCCTTATTTAATACCCTCTTGAGATAATCAATAATCTCATCTTCGTTGTCCCAGTGTTCTACATGAGCTTTCAGATCTGCAAACATGTTCTGAACTTTCAGGTTCGCACCACCATGACGCGGTCCCTTCAGAGATCCGATAGATGCAGCAGTGGAAGAGTAGGTATCTGTACCTGAAGAAGTTACCACGTGAGTTGTGAAAGTGGAGTTATTACCACCACCATGCTCAGCATGAAGAATCAGTGCGATATCCAGAACCTTAGCCTCCAGTTCTGTATATTTACCATCCGGACGAAGCATAAGAAGAATATTCTCTGCAAGGGAAAGTCCTTTCTGTGGATTACGGATAAATAAGGTCTCATCTTTACGAAAATGACGATATGCATGGTAAGAATATACCGCAATCTCAGGAAGCTTTGCAATCAGTTCCAGTGACTGGCGAAGCACATTTTCAGGAGAAATATCTTCCGGATTGTCGTCATATGTATAAAGAGCCAGAACACAGCGCTGCATAGCATTCATAATGTTGGCATTGGTTCCTTTCATAACAACATCACGTACAAAACGACCGCCAAGATCTTCCATGTCAGCCATCATATCCAGAAATCTGGAAAGTTCCTCTTTACTTGGAAGCTTACCAAAGATCAGAAGATAAACTGTTTCTTCAAATCCAAAACGTCTGCCATTCAGACCGCTGATAATATCCTGTACATTGATTCCCTGATAGTACAGACGTCCATCAGCCGGAATCTGTCTGCCGTTGATCAGATTATAACCATTAACATCAGAAATCTCTGTAAGACCGGTCAGAACACCCTTACCAGCGGAGTCACGAAGACCTCTTTTTACATTATATTCTACATACAGATTTGGATCGATATGATGATTCTTGAGCAGTTCCTGTTCAAAGAATCTCATTTTGTCACGAAGCTGTCCGGAATCTTCCAGACTCATCATTTCATGTTTTTCCATAATATCATTCCTCATTTCCCCGTTATTTATCTACAGTAATACTCGCAAATTCACTTATAGCAATACTCGTAAATAATGCATATTATAGTGAATTTTATTAAAAAACACTGATACAGTGAATTGCAGATGCATCCTTGCGATCAGTGTTTTACTATGGCGAACATTTGTATTTGTACCTATTTAAATATTGTACAGTAAGTGATGGGAAAGGCAAGATAAAGATTGTATTTTTTTCATACAATCATATTAAAGTGATAACGCTTTAAAATTATACAGAAGGAAAAATATTAAAGTGATAACGCTTTAAAATTATATAGAAGGAAAATTATGAAAAATATAACACAAAATCATGGAACGTGCTATAATAGCCAACAGAAAGCATGATAAAGGGGAAGTGAGAAAAGAAATGTCAGAAAGAAAAATGAAACGAGTTGAGGACTCCTTAACAGAGCAGTCTCATTTATTAATGCCAAAGTGTCTGAATGCCGCAGGTTATCTGTTTGGCGGACAGCTGCTTGCATGGATTGATGAAACAGCAGGTATTGTTGCCAAGCGTCATGCGGAAATGAATGTGGTAACTGTTGCAGTAGACAATATGTATTTCAAAGCCGGAGCCAGAGTGAACGATACCATCGTTCTCATCGGACGGCTTACACATGTGGGACGTTCTTCCATGGAAGTACGTATTGATACTTACTGTGAAGCCCTTGATGGAACCAGAACCATGATCAACCGCGCATATTTTATTATGGTTGGAACAGATGAACATCAGCATCCTGTGGAAGTACCGGGACTTATCATTGAGGGAGTTACTCAGCAGATAGAGAATGAAGCTGCACAGAAACGTGCAAAACTCTGGAAAGTACGCAGACAGGAAGGATTTTAACAAAACAGCCGCAAATGCGGCTGTTTTTGTTTATCAGTAACATTTACTGCAAGGTCCGTATCCCATAGCTTCGGCTTCTGATTTGGATACCTGTCTGGCTGTATCCGGGTTCATTCTTCCACAGTTGGGAATGCTGTGATATTTTTCGCCGGTTGCAGGGATCCATACCATTGTTCCTACATCTGCATTGTTGGATTCTTCCTGTTCAGTTACCGGATCAGAAGTGGTAGTTTCTTCCTGCCAGGAGTTTCCTCCAGCGCCACCTGCAGAAGCATTTACAGTGGAGTCTCCGGAAGAATAATCATCGCATGGCTCCTGTGACCAGGAAATATTTGTTCCATCGGAGACTGCTATGATCGTACCCTGTTTATCTGTTCGGAATACAGGGATTCCCATATCTGATAAACGTTCCATTGTATCTGCTGACGGATGATTATACTGATTATTGATTCCGCAGCTTATGACTGCGTAAGATGGAGAAGTCGCTTCAAGGAAATCCCAGATAGTTGAACTTGCAGACCCATGATGACCAACAGAAAGAACATCGCAGTCAAGGTTCATACCTGTACTGATCATATCCTGTTCACTGGTTTCCTCTGCATCTCCGGTAAATATAAAGCTATTTGAACCATTTTCAAGTTTGATTACAAGAGAGTTGTCATTACTGTTCTGGCTGATACCATTCGGTGCAAGAACAGTGAAACTTCCGGTGCCAAAATCAAATGTTTCACCTACAGAAGGATACTGTACGATAATTGCATTTGCAGTGGCAGTATTCATAAAATTATTGAATAAATTTGAAGTATGTACATAGTCTGGTCCGAATATATTACTTACAGAGAAATTGTCTATACATGGAACAAGACCGCCGATATGATCTTCATCATAGTGAGAAGCGATCATATAGTCAATGTTTTCCACATTCTGTTCCTGTAAGTAGGAGATGATCAGATCAGCATGGCTCTGATCCCCGCCATCGTACAAAAGATTTTGTCCTCCGGACTGTACTAAGATGGCATTTCCCTGTCCAACGTCAATAAAATGAACTGCCATCTCACTGTTGCCTTCAGCTTTTACCGTCAGTGCTGATTGCGGAACTAAGGTAAACAGCAGAAGGAACAGAGATAGAATTAGTGATAGTAACCTGTTTTGTTTCTTCATAAAAAGCCTCCTGAATGTTAATAGCAGTTTGATTATACCATTTATTGAGAAACAAAAACATAATTATAGTAATTTCGTAAAATAATACAAATAATCCAGTCTATCCTGAAGCGGGTTTGAAAAATGCTTTAGCGTGAAGTCCTGCGTCAGATTGATTAATACTCTATCTGCTGAACTTCCTCTCCATTGTCTTCCCATGTATCAGAGTTATCCAGAGAACCATCTGTGCTGTCACCGGAATTGTCATCGCTGGGATAATCAATCTGATCGGAAGAATCATCCCCTGTATCGTCAGACGATGTCTGATCACTGCTTCCATCATCAGAAGATCCATCTTCTGTATCTGTATTATCATTCTCCTGCCCTGTATCATCCAGAGAACCGTCCTGCGTCGTATCAGTATTGTAAGAAGAGTCATCGTAAGAAGTATCATTATAACTGTTGTCATAATCAGAATCATCATAGTTACTTCCTGAGTGTAAATGGTAAATCCATCCTCCTCAGCCTGAGCTTCTGCCTGTGCCTGAGCCTCAGCAGCAGTCTCCGGAGCTTCCGTAAAGTTTGTAACAGCTTTTGACACTGTATTACCGGTTGGTGCCACAGCAGAAACTGCAAACATCGCGCCACAAAGCAGGATTGCAGTTCCGGCAATCTGAATTTCATCTATATGTCTCATGGTTTATATTCTCCTTGCTTATCTATGTTTGTTTCTTTCTATTTCTATGCATATCCAGATTATTTACAGCCATATTATATACCTTAAGTGGATTTTTTTGTAGAGTAAATTTTAAGTTACTGTTCATACATCACTATCCTGCGAGGTGTTTTGGCATGAATATGCCAAAATCCTGAGATATACAAGCCAAAATTGAAAAAAAACTGGATTCTGTCTGAAAAATCTGTTATTATAAGAATCGTATGAATATAATTTCAACTATAATACAGTTTATCTAATTATTTTCTTTCCTGTATGATATCAGGGTAAAAAATCCCCATAAAATTGAAATTATAAATTTAAAAACAGAGGTGTCATTTATGAGCTGGTATAATGAGGCAATTTTCTATCACATCTATCCACTGGGTTTAACCGGTGCGCCGAAGCACAATGACTACAGTGCTCCTGTTTCCCGTCTGAACACATTACTTCCATGGATCGACCACATCAGAGAAATCGGATGTACAGCATTATACATCGGACCTTTATTCGAGAGTGTAGGACATGGCTATGAAACCACAGATTACAAAAAGCTGGATTCCCGTCTCGGAACCAACGAAGACCTTAAAAACTTCGTGGCAGCCTGTCATGAAAAAGAAATCAAAGTTATTTTCGATGGTGTATTCAATCACACAGGTCGTGATTTCTTTGCATTTAAAGATATTCAGCAAAACCGCGAACATTCCAGATATCTCAACTGGTACTGCAATGTGAACTTCGGAGGAAATACGGAATACAATGACGGCTTCTCCTACGAAAACTGGGGTGGATACAACCTTCTGGTAAAATTAAACCAAAGAAACCCGGAAGTACAGAATTACATCTGTGATGTGATCCGTTTCTGGGTATCAGAATTTGATGTAGATGGAATCCGTCTGGATGCGGCAGATGTCCTTGATTTTGATTTCATGCGTGCCCTGCGCCGTACAGCAGCAGAAGTAAAGGAAGATTTCTGGCTTATGGGCGAAGTGATCCATGGCGATTACAGCAGATGGGTAAATGGAGAAACGCTCCACAGTGTAACAAACTATGCCCTGCATAAAGCACTCTACAGCGGACATAACGATCATAACTATTTCGAGATCGCACATACTGTAAAATATCTCCAGAATATGGGAAATCTTGATCTCTACAACTTTGTGGACAACCATGATGTAGAACGTATTTATACCAAGCTTTCAAATAAAGCACATTTTGCACCTGTTCATGTCTTACTCTATACACTTCCGGGTGTACCAAGTATCTATTACGGTTCTGAGTTCGGTATTGAAGGAAAGAAAGAGAAATTCTCTGATGACAGTCTCAGACCGGCTCTGGATATCAAAGACTATGCAGATGCAGTACAGAAGAATTCATGTACAGCCCTGATTGCAGCTCTTGGAAGGGTAAGACAGCATACACCTGCATTAAGCTACGGAAGCTACGCAGAACTTCAGCTTACCAACCGTCAGTTTGCATTTGCCCGTGACCTTGACGGAATACGTGTGATCGTTACCGTAAATAACGATGATAATGCAGCAGATATGAGCCTTCCGGCAGGAAACTGCGCAGAATATATCGGAACCCTCACAGGCCGTAAAGTACCTGTTCAGGATGGACGTATCAATGTGACAGTAGCCGCAAACAGCGGTGAAATCTGGGTTCCGGCGGGTGAAATGCCAGAATATATACCGGTAAAAACAGAAACTGCAGATATCGAAAAAGTACAGGAAGAAACAGAAGAAACAACTTCCACACAGACTGAGTCTCCTGCACAGAAAACAATAACCGCAACAGAAGAAACCGCAGCAGCAAAAGCAGAAGATATTCAGCCTGAAAAAACTGCCGATACTTCAGCCATATCAGCAGAAAACAGTTTTCCGGAAATACGGAAGCCGCTGCTGAAAAGGAAAAAACAGTAATTGTAGATATGAATAAATCCCCGGAAGACATGACTGTAGATGAATTACAGCAGGCAATCCTTGCCAAAATGGCAGGCAATGGTCCTGTCACAGACCAGATGAAGAAAACAGTATATGATAATATCTGGCATGATTCTCTGGTAAACTGGCTCAAGAGCTTCCACTGATCAGATTATCGTCAGTATTTTTCATCTTTTCTTTCATTAATAAAAGAGAAATTTTCCATGTGACAATTTTTTTGCCGTTGACTAAATATTTTTTTGGTGGTAAGATATGGATACAGATACAGACAATCAATCACACTAAATCGTACGGGAGGAATTCACTCATGAAAACACTTGAAACAAAAAAAGCACCAGCAGCAATCGGACCATATTCTCAGGCAAAAATGACAGGAAACTTCTTATTTGCATCCGGTCAGATTCCGGTAGACCCGGCTACAGGTGAAGTTGCAGGCGATAAAATCGAAACACAGGCAGAACAGTCCTGCAAGAACGTAGGAGCAATTCTTGAAGAAGCCGGACTTACATTTGACAATGTTATCAAGACCACATGCTTCCTTGCTGATATGGCAGATTTCGCAGCATTCAACGCTGTGTATGAGAAATACTTCACAAGCAAACCGGCCCGCTCCTGCGTTGCTGTAAAACAGCTTCCGAAAAACGTACTCTGCGAAGTGGAAGCTATCGCTGTAGCTGAGTAATTCAGCCAAACCACAATATAAAATAAATATTCTAAAACAATTTCTGAATCTGATTCAGATGGGGAAAACAGCCAGGGAAAAATCCACCTGGCTGTTTTTTGTTTTCAGGCTACCTGCAATTGCTGATATTTGCTATAATAGTATAAAAGAATTCCGGCAAAATGAAAGGTAAAAGTTATGAGATCAATATCCATATATGCACTTACGAGAAATCAGAATAAAGATTCTCTGTCAAAACTGGAACGTCAGTTATCCGGCCGGGAATACTTCCTCAAAATACGGGAATGGGAACTTCAGAGTATGAAAGCACTGGTACGCCAGTTGGAATCGCATATGACTAAAGTCTGTTCCCTGCGCTTTTTCTATTCCTACCAGATTCCAAAACTCGGGAAAGAATTTGATCTTCTCCAGATCAAAGATGACCAGATTATAAATATTGAACTGAAAAGCGGGGCTGTATCTGAGGAGGCAATTCGTAAACAGCTTATGCAGAACCGTTATTACCTTTCCGTTCTCGGACGCTCCATACAGTCTTATACGTATATCAGCAGTCAGAATCGCCTTGTCAGGCTTACCAACCATGATCATATTGCAGAAGCCGACTGGACAGAGCTGTGCAGATCACTGCAAAAGGAGAGCAGTGATTATCAGGGGAATATTGACGATTTGTTTCAGGCCGAATTATATCTGATTTCCCCAATCACAGAACCGGCTCGTTTCCTGAAAAAAGAATACTTTCTGACTTCCCAGCAGCGGGATATCCAGCGCCAGATCTTAAAGAAACTCCGCATCAGCCGATTCGGATATTTCTGTTTTACCGGACTTCCAGGAACAGGAAAAACATTGCTTCTCTATGATATCGCCATGAAACTGTCCAGGCGTCAGCAGATATGCATGATTCACTGTGGAAATGCCGGAAAAGAATGGAAAATATTGCATAAACGTTTACAGCGTATTGCTTTTCTTTCGGACAATCAGCTGACCGAAAATACAGAGCTGAAACATTACAGTGCCGTTCTGGTAGACGAAGCACATTTGCTTTCTTCAGAAAAACTGCAGATTCTGTTAACGCAATCGGAGGGGGAGTTTCCCGTAATATTTTCCAGTGATTCCGAAGATGCCATATGTCCTGAAGAGTTAGGGGTAAATACATTAAAACTTATAGAAAACCTGCCGGAAATCCAGATGTTTCATTTAACCAACCGCATTCGTACCAATGCGGAACTTTCCTCATTTATCCAGAATATGCTACACCTTACAGACAGAAAAACCTCAAAACCCTATCCGCATGTTTCTGTTGTATATGCAAATAATGAAGAGGAGACTGCTGCCTTACTGGAAGATTATATACATCAGGGTTATGAATATGAGATTACTGCCGTGAGAGACATAAAACGTCTTGTTATCATATTGAACGAACGATATTACTATGATCAGAACAGATATCTGCGTTCAAAACATTTCAAAGAAGGCAGGTCTGATGTCCGTAATTTATTTCACCAGCTGAATCAGGCCAAAGAGGAACTTCTATAATTGTCAGAGAAAATACATATGTATACGAAACATTACTCACGCTTTTACAGCCTGATACTGCCAGATAAAAACTGCAAACTATCCGACTCTCCCTTGAAATCCCCCACCATTCCGTATATAATGGGAACATTGTGGGGATTTTCCCTTTTTATCATACTCAAATCCTTCTGCTGATATTTTTATCAATACAGTATTGGTAATTGCTTAAGTTAATGACATTGGTGATAAAGAGGGACTTCATGTCTCTTACAGATATTTCAAAAATGCCTGCAAGAGTAAAGTGTGTGGTGCTGGGATGGCATACGATGGAAGAGTTTCTTGGAAAAGAGAAAAAGTAGAAATTTTGTTATAGAAGCCAAGGAAAAGGAAAATCATTTTGAGACAGAAGTCGGACCTGGTGTATATGATATTCATTCTCCGAGAGTCCCTTCTGTGGAAGAAATCGTAAAAGCTTTGGAGATCATGTTGACAAAAGTGGATAGAGACAAGCTGTGGGGAAATCCGGATTGTGGTTTAAAAACACGAGGCGTTGCAGAGACAGATGCGAGTCTTCGAAATATGGTGGAAGCAGCAAAACAGGTCAGAAGTCGAAATACCGGATGTGTTTCAAAGTAGTGTATCAATAGAAAATAATATTTTGGTGATATACCAGATATGGTTATCAGGAAGCAGATTTATGGCAGGTAAATCTGCTTCCTTTTTTATATGAACTATGATATGATAAATCAAAGTTAGAAAACACTAACCAATATAGGCTTTTGAACAATGATTATAATGGATGTTCAATAAGCAGACAGAGGGAGAGATACAGAATGAAGTTTTATTCATTTGGAAAGGCAACCGCTCCGGTTATCATGTTACTGCCAGGCACCTGCTGCCACTGGAAGAGCAATTTTGCAAAAGTGATTCCGTTACTGGCAGATACATATCATGTGCTCTGTGTTAGTTATGATGGTTTCGATAAGACGGAAGAAACAGAGTTTACAACAATGCTTGAAGAAACGGAAAAAATCGAGAATTATATCAGGGAATATTTCAGCGGACATATCCGGGCAGCTTATGGATGTTCTCTTGGAGGCTCTTTTGTAGGATTGCTGACTGCAAGGAAGAAAATACATATTGATTACGGAATTCTGGGAAGTTCTGATCTGGATCAGGCATCGTCTTTGGCTGCGAAGCTTCAGAACGGTTTGCTGCTTCCGATGATATATCCTGTGATCCGTGATGGAAAAATGCCGTTTCGCTTTTTGGATAGAAGAGTACAGAATATGGGAGACTATGTCAGTACGTTTATGGAAATGTTCGGCGGCGCACGGCCATATATTACGAAGCGAAGCTGTAGAAATCAGTTTTACTCTGACCTTATTACGCCTATGCCCGATGGAATTGATGTAAAAGGAACCGAAATCCATATTTTCTATGCATTAAAAATGGGCAAAAAATATCGGGACCGCTATAAACAGCATTTTGTACATCCGATATTGCACGAACAGGATCTGCAGCATGAAGAACTTCTGGCGTGTTATCCTGACAAGTGGGCGAGACTGGTTAAAAGTATTGTGGGCATAATCTAATTGTAGCCAAAAAGAGTAATAGATAAGCATCCGCAACAGAAAATATTATAGAAGGAAAGAAAAAAATGGTGGATAATCCATATAAGATTGCCGGAAATATACTTTCGGCGTCATTAGAATCTGATTATAATTTCAGAAGTGTTGATCTGTATGGCTCTTCGGTACGTGGAAAAGAAGATTCGCTATGCTCGGAATTTCATTTGGAAAATGAAAGCGGCACAGGGGATATTGCCATGTACCAGATATTTCCAGGTATGGAACTGGTCTATAATGACATGCATATGGAATATTGCAACAAGGCACAGAGTCCGCGCTTTGGACTTATTGAAATTAATTATTGCCGGGAGGGACGCTGTGAATGTGCATTTGGAGAATATAGCTATTGTTATATGGCTTCCGGTAATTTATCCATTTGTTCCCTACAGGGAAAATCACATACCTCGTCATTTCCTACTTCTCATTATCATGGAATAACAGTTATAATCAATCTTGCCCAGATTACAGATGAAATGAAAAGAATTTTAGAGCTTCTTTCCATTGATCTTACCCGAATTTCAAATTTACAGAAAAGCAGGATTTCTACATGGTTCGTGCAAGTGAAATGTCAGGCATATCTTTCGGAATTGTATACCGTTCAGAATCATATAAAGTCCAGCTATATCAGAATAAAAATTCTGGAACTGTTATTAATACTGTCAGAAACGGATTTTGATGCAGATAAGAAAAAATGTGTTTATTTTTCAAAAGAACCAAAGAGACTGTGTTTTGAAAATTCATGATTTTGTAGTGGAACACATTACAGAACATTATACTATAGAGGAACTGGCAGAACAGTTTAAAATATCACCTACAGCAATGAAGAACTGTTTCAGAGGTATTTACGGTGTTCCGATTTATACTTACTGCCGTACTTATCGTCTGCAGATCGCTGAGAAATTATTGCGGGAAGGGCAATTGTCTGTAGCAGAGATTGCGGCAAAGATCGGATATATCAATCCGAACAAATTTACATCTGCATTTCGTACAGAATACAAAATGACACCTACAGAATATAAAAAGAATGTCTGATCGGATAGAAATTAGTCTGTCTGGTCATTGAGTTTCAAATACAGGTCAGATAAAATATGCATTGGGTAGCAAAGACTAATCAATGTATATTTTTTACTTATCAGGAGGATTTGAAATAATGAAAAACAAAAAAGTTACAAGTATGTTTTTATCATGTGCATTAGGTTTTTGTGTGTTATTTGGCTATGGAAGCACCAGCAGTGCAGCAGAAACACAGCAGAATACAAGTACTGAAGAAGATAATCAGGATGATAGCGAAGCTTCAGAGAGCACAGCGCAGGACGATCAGGAGGCTGCTGAACAGCTTCTGACTGATTTAAAAGGTACTTATCAGGAACTTTGGCCAGTGATTCTTGCAGATGAATATAACCAGCTGTGGCTGGATGACAGTGCAGCAATCGTGGGTGACGACAACGCCGAAGCAGCTGTTGAAAAAATGTCTTCTATGGTAACCGGAACCGTTACCGGCGAAGAGGCAGTGGAGACCTATAAAGATGGAAATATGGCATATGACTGCGATTTTTTACAGGATGTAGATCAGTTTACGTTTGATGGAACAACCATCTCTGGCTCGGATAAAGACGGTAAAGAATTGTTTAAACATACTTATCACTATGAAGGTATGGAGGAAACCCGTGGACTTTATATTTACGAGAGTGATGATGCTGATTCTGGTGAATTTACTTATTTCTGTATTGCTCCGGATACAATGGACACTACATGGCATATTGAATTCAGATATGGAAGCGACCTGGATGCACTGGGACAGTATGATGCAGGTGACTATGCTTATTGGCTGGCAGCTGGTATTTCTACTGATTATACACAGGAAGATATTGAAAACTGCATCCAGCTTTTCTGTACAGAATTTATCTGAAGCGGAATAAATAGTGATTTTAAATCGGTGGGAATGGAACGGGAAAGGAGTTCTGCATCCCACCGATTTTTAACTGAAACAAGTAAGTCTCCTGCATTAAGTTCGCGAAGCAAACGATACTCCTTTGGCTTTGCACAAGGAGGTTCATATTTTTTGCATCACGTAGTGTATTGTATTTTTGTTTAAAAATGACATAGATGAGAATAAATCCCAACAAGGAAAATATTTGCTTCACATTATTGACAGGGAACAATATAAGGTTATAATTATAACAACGTTATATAGCGGTGTTACGGAAAGGAGATATACGTGGCGAAGCAGATAGAAGGTGTTTCTGAAAAAATAGAAAAATGTGCAAGGGAGGAATTTCTGAAAAACGGTTATACAGATGCATCGCTTAGAACAATCGCGTCAGAGGCCGGCACTACTACGGGTTCCATATATTCCAGATACGGTGATAAAGAGGGACTTTTTTCTGCAATCGTTGAGCCAGCGGCAAATGAATTTATTGAAAAATTCAGAAGCATACAGGAGGAATTTCATTCTATGGAATCTGACAGACAGGCAGAATCGCTAGAGGATTTCACCATGGATGGAATGCAGCGGATGGTTGAATATATGTATGAGCATTTAGAAGAATTCCGATTACTTGTAAATGCTGCCCATGGCACAAAGTTTCAGAATTTTGTAGAACATCTGGTGGAAATCGAGACAGACTATACATATAAATTTATGGAATCCGTTGGTCTGGATCCAACTAAGCGTAAGCATATCACGAAAGATTTTATGCATATCATGAACAAGGCGCTTTTTGAGAGCTTTTTTGAAGTGATCCGACATGATATGTCAAAGGAAGAAGCACTGGAATATGTGGTAATGCTTGAGAAATATCACAATGCAGGGTGGAATATCATATATGATGAATATTGCTGATGTTTCATCGATAAATGACGCAATGCGAATGAGAGACATACGTTTTGGCGGAAAGAATGCAGGCAAAATGATTGAGTACCGGCTGATTCCTCTTCTGGTATGCTCTGCGAGAATCGGAGAAGAACTCAATGCGGCGGCGATTACAAGAGGCCTTGGCGGGGATGTAAAACGTACAAATGTCTGCCAGATTGGGTTTCATATACAGGATTATGTACTTATCCTGATGTGCGCTGTGCCGTATCTGATATGGATCCTGTCCATACTGAAATAAGCAGGAAGGTTTGTATGGTGTTCAGGGTACAGGAATGATTTTTCAGGCACACCGGCATCATAATATATGGATATATAGGATGAAGAAAAAATGATTCAGTTATCAAATGTTAATTTCAAATATAATAATTCCAGTCGCAGTGCACTGTATGATATTTCTCTTGATATTCATAAAGGGGAGTGTGTATTGCTTTGTGGTGATTCCGGCTGCGGTAAAACTACTGTTACAAGACTGATCAATGGTCTTATTCCACATTTTTATGAGGGAGAACTTACAGGCAGCGTGCGGGTATGTGGCATGAATGTGCCGGAAGAAGAAATTTACACAGTGTCCAGAAAAGTAGGCAGTGTATTTCAGAATCCACGAAGTCAGTTTTTCTGCCTTGATACTTCAAGCGAACTGGCATTTGGGTGTGAAAACCTTGGAATGCCAGTGGAACAGATCAATGAGCGGGTAAAGTATGCGGCAGAAGAGCTGGAACTGGAAAATCTTTTGGACAGAGATATATTTAAACTGTCCGGTGGTGAAAAGCAAAGAATCGCATGTGGCTCTGTGTCAGCGATGCTCCCGGATATCATAGTATTTGATGAGCCGACTTCGAATCTGGATGCAGAGTCAATTGAACTTCTGAAACGTATACTTGCGCTATGGAAGAAACAAAATAAGACGATTATCATTGCAGAGCACAGACTTACTGGCTGAAAGATATATGTGACAGGGCAGTATATCTTTCCGACGGTAAAATCCAGATGGATATTCCGATGAGAGAACTTACAGACTATTCAGAACAAAAGATGGAGAAACTGGGACTTCGGTCAATAAATGCGGATTTTCAAAGTCAGATAAATAAGTCGGACTGGAGTCCACCGTCACAGAATGAGCCAGATACGATCACATTGAAAGACTATGTATTTGCCTATGATGTAAAAACAATATTGGATATCAGAAATCTGCAGATTCCCAGAAATGAGGTTATTGCGATCACCGGTCAGAATGGAGCCGGAAAATCAACATTTATCAGATGTCTTTGTGGATTACAGAAAAAATTTAAAGGCAGAACCGTAATAAATAGTAAGGAATATAAGCCAAAAGAAATGTTGAAACTGTGTTACCTGGTAATGCAGGACGTGAATCATCAATTGTTTTGTGAAACAGTTGAGGATGAAATTGTTCTGGGCAGCGGTGATACGGATGAATTAAAAGTGCAGGAACTGATGGAAAAACTTGGGTTATGGGAGTTTAAGAACAGACACCCGATGTCGCTTTCGGGCGGGCAGAAACAAAGAGTTGCCATTGCTTCGTCGATGCTTGCCGGAAAAGAGATATTGATATTTGATGAACCCACCAGTGGACTTGATTACAGGCATATGATCCAGACTGCGGAATTGTTTATCAGACTAAAGGAGTCCGGGAAAAGCGTTCTGATCATCACACATGACAGAGAACTGATCAGGAAGTGCTGTACTTTTGAAATTCATATTGCGCAGGGAAAAGCAGAAGTAAATAAATATGAATCAAACTGAAGGAGGAACAGACTATGGCTGAACAAAAAACATCTAAGCCGACAAAACGATTGTTTGAGTATGCGGATAATTACAAATATCTCACAATAGCCTCCTGGGTACTGGCAACCGTAAGCGCTTTTATAGCACTTGTACCATTTTATTATATTTGGAGGCTTATCAAAGAGGTAATCCGTGTATCACCGGATTTTGACAGGGCGCAGAATCTGTCTGCATATGGATGGTGTGCTGTAGGATCTGCGGTATTTGCCATGCTGATCTATATGGGTGGACTGATATGTTCACATCTTGCAGCATTTCATGTGCAGGCTACCATGCGTTCACGTCTGATGAGACATATCATGTCACTTCCTCTCGGATTTATGGATAAAGATGGAAGTGGTAAGGTGCGAAAAATAGTCAATGAATCAAGTGCGGCGACAGAAACTTATCTGGCACATCAGCTTCCGGACAAATGCGTGGCAACTGCGACACCGATAGGACTTGTGGTTCTGCTTCTGGTATTTGACTGGAGACTCGGACTTTTAAGCCTGATCCCTGTAGTGCTCGGGTTCGCAATCATGAGTACAATGATGGGTGCAAATATGAAAAAGAAAATGGAAGAGTATCAGAATGCTCTTGAAGAGATGTCCAGTGAAGCAGTTGAATACGTCAGAGGAATTCCGGTAGTAAAGACATTCGGACAGTCTGTATTTTCATTCAAACGCTTCAGGGATTCCATCAAAAAGTATGAAAAATGGACGATTGCCTATACAAAGGATCTGAGAATCCCGATGATGGGACTTACGACAGCAATCAATTCCGTGTTTGCGATCCTGATCGCAGCAACCTTCTGGCTGGGCGGAGTGAAAAGTGGAAGTGCAGATGGTACGTTTTTGCTGAATCTTATGTTCTATATCATTATCACGCCAATCATCACAGTTACCATGACGAAAATGATGTATGCCGGTGAGAATGTCATGATCGTGGAGGATGCGCTGAACAGAATTGACGGATTACTTGAGAAAAAGCCGCTTCCACAGTCTGTAAATCCGGCAAAGCCGCAGGATGCTTCCATATCTTTTAAGAATGTATCTTACCGATATGATGGTGCATCTGATGATGCGATACATAATATCAGCCTGGATATAAAATCCGGTGAGCATATTGCATTTGTAGGTCCGTCAGGTGGAGGAAAGAGTACACTTGCAAAACTTATAGCCAGATTTGCAGATGTAAACAGTGGCTTTATTGAAATTGGCGGAGTAAATGTAAAAAATATAAAAGCTTCTGATCTTATGAATACGGTATCTTTTGTATTTCAGGACAGTAAACTGCTTAAGATGTCGATATTTGATAATGTACGTATGGGTAATAAAAATGCGACACGGGAAGAAGTAATCGAAGCACTTCATAATGCCCAGTGTGATGACATCATAGAGAAAATTCCAGGTGGAATTGATACTGTGATTGGTTCAAAGGGAACGTATCTTTCCGGTGGCGAGACACAGCGTATCGCAATCGCCAGAGCCATGCTTAAAAATGCACCGATCCTGATATTGGATGAAGCTACTGCTTTTGCAGATCCCGACAACGAGGCAAAAGTTCAGGCTGCGTTCAGTAAATTGTCAGAAGGAAAAACGGTGATCATGATTGCGCACAGACTTCTTCCGTCACAGAAGTTGACAGAATCTATGTGCTGAAAATGGTCAGATCTGTCAGAGTGGAACGCATGAAAATCTTCTGTCGCAGGATGGTCTGTATGCGCATATGTGGAAAGAATTTAACAAATCAGTCAGCTGGAAGGTAGGTGCATAGTATGAAGTTAAGAGAAAAATTAATGCATAAATATGCCCTCTCAGAAAAGGGCGCATCTGATATGATTAAAGCATCCGTGTCAGTTACGATATCGGATCTTGTACTGATGGTACCAATTTCCATGCTGTATTTTCTGGTGGAAGATTATATGAATGGAACACTCGCCGGAAAAGGGATGTTCTATCTTGCGGGATGTCTGATATCGATGGTACTGATCGCGGTCACGACATATATTCAATACAATGCGACATTCCTTTCCACTTATGTGGAAAGCGGAGTAAGACGTATCACACTGGCTGAGAAACTCAGAAAGATACCTCTTTCCTTCTTCGGAAAAAAGGATCTGTCGGACCTTACAAGTACGATTATGGCAGACTGTGCAATAATGGAAACGGCTTCTTCTCATTTCATACCGGAACTTGTCGGTGCGTGCATATCAACAACGCTGGTTGCAATCGGTCTGTTTTTCTTTGACTGGAGAATGGCGATCGCGGCCTTGTGGGTGTTACCAGTATCTTTTGCAATCGTAATATGTTCTGAAAAGGTTCAGGATAAACTGAACAAAAAGCAGATGGATTATAAGATGGCATGTGCAGATGGAATCCAGGAAGGTCTTGAGAGTGTAAGAGATCTGCAGGCATATAACTATCAGGATGACTATATGAATGGCCTTGATACAAAAATACATGCGGTAGAAAAACATGCGATCGTAACAGAACTTGGAATGGCACTTTTTGTAGGAAGTGCACAGATGATATTGAAGCTTGGAATAGCGACAGTTGCGCTTACGGGAGGATATCTTCTTGCCAGTGGAAAAATTGACATTATCACATTTTTCATGTTCCTTATGGTTGTGTCGAGAATCTATGATCCAATGCAGGTGTCTCTGCAGAATGTAGCGGCGATCAATGCAGCAGGAGTACAGAGTGACAGGCTTGACGAGATTCTTTCACATGATGTGCAGGAAGGAACGACAGTACTTGATAATAAAGGTTATGATATCGAATTTAAGAATGTCGGATTTTCTTACGATACAAAAGAAACCGTATTAAAAAACGTCTCATTTGTGGCAAAGCAGGGAGAGGTTACCGCACTGATCGGTCCGTCCGGTGGTGGAAAAACAACTGTTTCACGCCTTGCGTCACGATTCTGGGATGCAGACTGTGGAACGATCACAGTCGGAGGTATGGATATCTCCAGAATTGATCCGGAAACATTGATGTCACTGTATTCCATTGTATTTCAGGATGTAACTTTGTTTAACAATACGGTAATGGAGAATATCCGTATCGGTAAAAAGGATGCAACAGATGAGGAAGTTATTCAGGCGGCAAAGCTTGCGCATTGTGATGAATTTATAAAGAAGCTTTCCAAAGGCTATGATACTGTGATCGGAGAAAATGGCTCAGAGCTTTCCGGTGGGGAACGTCAGAGAATCTCAATCGCCAGGGCATTTTTAAAGGATGCACCGATTATTCTGCTGGATGAGGCAACTGCATCTCTGGATGTGGATAATGAAACGTTCATCCAGGAATCACTTTCACGCCTGATTAAAGATAAGACAGTTATGATCATTGCTCACCGGATGAGAACAGTTGCGAATGCAGATAAGATCGTAGTGTTAAAAGATGGAGTTGTGGCAGAGAGCGGCAGCCCGGCAGAACTTGAGAAACAAAATGGCATATATAAAGGAATGGTGAATACACAGATGCTCGCGACGGAGTGGAATCTGTAAAAAAATCCCATAGAAAAGAGGCAAATTCAGTTATCAGAGTTTGTCTCTTTTTGAATTTTTATACGGCAATATTATGCACATGTAATGGTAAACGGTCACATTGTAGCAACAGGAGATGGTTCTATGGTTGACAGAATCAATAAAGAAGGTTATGAAAGCTTTGTAGCAGAACCCTGAAAAGAGGTGGACAGACATTGAAAGAAAAGACATATGTAGAAGAAATAGACCGAAGCATGTATGATTTCCGAAACGAGGAAAAAGATGCATATAAAGTAAAAAAAGGACTTCAGAGATGCAACGGTAGGTTGTGTTTCTGGCTTTTTTTGTTTATATGTTATATAGTATACGATTTCTTGATTTATAAGAACAGGATTGAGATGTTTATAATTTGAAAAAAAATGTTAAAAAATAAACAAATAATACATGGAAAATATTGGCACAATAGCAGACATATGATAGAAAAATAGCGGATATATGATAATAATATAGAGTAAATGACAAATAATATCAAATATTAAAATAATTCAAAATACTATTACGTTATAAAATTAACAATGATATAATGCGAACTGACAGAAGAGGTGAGTGCCTTCTGCAGCAGCATGTAAACTGGCATAATTTCAAAGGAGAGAGCAGCAATGGCAAGATTTACATTACCAAGAGACATTTATCATGGAAAAGGATGTCTGGCAGAACTGAAAAATTTAAAAGGAAAGAAGGCAGTCCTTGTTGTTGGCGGTGGTTCCATGAAACGTCAGGGATTTCTGGACAAAGCAGTTAATTATTTAAAAGAAGGCGGAATGGAAGTTCAGCTGATTGAAGGCGTTGAACCAGATCCATCAGTAGAAACGGTTATGAAAGGTGCAAAAGTAATGCAGGAATTTCAGCCGGACTGGATCGTAGCTATGGGCGGTGGATCACCAATTGATGCAGCGAAAGCAATGTGGACATTTTATGAATACCCGGATACAAAATTTGAAGATCTTATTACACCTTTTGGATTCCCGGAATTAAGACAGAAAGCCAGATTTGCGGCAATTCCATCCACATCAGGAACAGCTACGGAAGTTACAGCTTTCTCTGTAATTACTGATTATAATACAGGAATTAAATATCCTCTGGCAGATTTTAATATCACACCAGATGTGGCAATTGTTGATCCGGAACTGGTAGAAGGACTTCCGGTTAAACAGGTAGCGTATACCGGAATGGATGCATTAACACATGCAATTGAAGCATATGTTTCTACTTTACACTGTCCATATACAGATCCGCTTGCATTGCAGGCAATCGAGATGGTGCTGACATATCTTCCGGCATCTTATAATAAAAATATGGAGGCACGTGAGCAGATGCACTATGCACAGTGTCTGGCAGGAATGGCATTTTCCAATGCACTGCTTGGTATTGTTCATTCAATGGCTCATAAAACAGGAGCTGCATTTTCTACAGGTCATATTTCACATGGATGTGCAAATGCAATTTATCTTCCATATGTAATTAAATATAATGCGAAAGATCCTGTAGCGGCAGAGCGTTATGCAGAAATCGCAAGAAGAATGGGACTGGAAGGAACATGCCAGAAGGCATTGATCAACAGTCTCTGTGAAAAAATTGATGAATTCAATGTAAAATTAAATATCCCAAAAACATTAAAAGATTTTGGAATTCAGGAAGATGAGTTTAAGGAAAAAGTTGCAAAGATTGCAGAACTTGCAGTAGGTGATGCATGCACCGGCTCAAATCCAAGAGCAATCGATCCGGCAAATATGGAAAAACTCCTGACATGCACGTATTATGGAACAGAAGTTGATTTCTGATAAAGGATTAAATAAATAATCGTGGTTAAATCGGAACCGAAATAGAGGTTAGTCAAAAAGGAACATATGTATTTTCTTTTCCCCTTGCTTTAATTATAAAAAGCAAGGGGAATTTTTATACCTTGCCTCAGAATAAGAATGTGTTATATAATAATACGAATATATCATAAGAAAATTAACAGGAAGGCCTTTGATATGGATATTTCTGAATTTATAGAAGTAGCAAAGAATCTTAACGTTCTTGGAATTAAAATTACAAAAGACGGAGAACTGGCAGCAGAGTGGCACAGTGAGCCTGAATGCAGGAGAAATATCTATTCTGCAACGAAAAGCTTTACATCCTGTGCAGTTGGTTTTGCTGTTCAGGAAGGTTTGATTGATCTGAATGAAAAGCTTACAGAAGCATTTTCAGGAGATATGCCGGAGAATATTGATGATAACCTGAAATCTGCAACAGTCCGGGATTTACTGACCATGTGCCTGGGACAGGAAAAAGGAAATCTTATGGGAGAGCAACGCCCGTTATATAAGGAAGATGACTGGGTAAAGATGTCTCTGGCTGTTCCTTTTAAATATAGACCGGGAACACATTTTGTATATAATAATGTTGGTCCGTATCTGGCTGGAATCCTTGTACAAAGACGGTCCGGATGTGATCTTGTTTCCTATCTCACACCCAGATTGTTTTCTCATCTTGGGATAAAACGCCCGACATGGGAAACAGATCCTCTTGGTAACAGCTTTGGAGCAGGTGGATTATTCCTTACCCTTTCTGAACTTCACAAATTTGGTCTTTTCTATCTTAATGAAGGCAGATGGAATGGCAGACAGATACTGTCCAAACAGTGGATAAAAGAAAGCACAAAAGCTGCTGATGTGGATCATTATGGATATCTGTTCTGGCGCGGAGAATACAATTCATACAGAGCAGATGGAAAGTATTGCCAGATTTCCATGGTTCTTCCGGATAAAAATGCAGTTGTCACATTTGTATCGGAATGCCGCAGAGGAAAAGAACTTATGTGCGCAGTTTATGATCTTATTTGCACAAAATTATAAGGGGAGAAATGTGGTCGGCTCTTCTTATATGGGTATTCTCCAGTTAAAATCTCCATTGGTCTCCTTCCTACTAGAAAATGGTATAAGAAAACAATGTCATTAACTTAAAGCAGAAGATATTTATTCCAAAAGGATTAGATATCTTCTGCTTTTTTTGATATGCTTATATTGTAAAGAGAAACCATGAACCTGCCGCAGAAAAGGATGTGATGCTCATGAAACATTCTCAAAAACGTACATTCATGGATATAGAAAAAATGAATTCTAATGAATTTAG
>ENA-OQDE01000551-OQDE01000551.1-human-gut-metagenome-genome-assembly--contig:-NODE-551-length-21081-cov-3.366899_pt1 | contig 21081 bp, 23 predicted proteins | sample MGYA00242768_ERZ504595 | MGnify/ENA primary metagenome ERZ504595 (study PRJEB26092, sample SAMD00036307) | human gut metagenome | host: Homo sapiens | study: EMG produced TPA metagenomics assembly of... | reverse complement strand
CGGAAGTCGATAAATACTCACGAATATACGACATTCGTTCAGATTCTGTGTAAGGAGTGTACTTCTTTTTTAATTCTTCCATGTGAATTTCGAATTTGAGAAGTGTCAACTTATTCAGTACACTACACCAGTAAATGTTTGGCTATTGTTGATTGCAAAACTTCTTGATTGCTTCTGCTACACCGTCTTCTTCGTTACTTAGAGTGATGTAATCTGCTGCTTTCTTTACAGGTTCTTGAGCATTTCCCATGGCAATCCCCAGTCCTGCAAACCTAATCATGGATAGGTCATTATATCCATCACCTATGGCTATAACTTCTTCACGCGCTACTCCTATTTCTTTTAACAGGACGGCCAAAGAAAGAGCCTTGTCGATACCTTGCGGGACTAATTCGAGAAAATAGGGTTCTGAACGGAAAACATTAATGCGACCTTGTAACCGGAGACAAAGTTCGGCTTCAAGTGGAATCAGTTTATCGGCATCTCCTACGATGAGGCATTTGGCTACGGGAAGCGTGATGTCTGTCAGGAAGTCATTTGTCTCCCGAACTGCCATTTTATTGAGAAAGGCCTCTTTTAATACGTATGGATCTTGAGAGTTTTCGGTTATTATCTCTGCTCCGTCATAGGTTAATATACTTAGTTGATGGGTACGGGCACATTCGTAGAGCACTGGAACAACTTCATTAGGCAACACATTTTCATATACCATCTCCTGTGTTTCCCAATTAATGATTTCTCCTCCGTTATAGGACAGGATGAATCCACCGAATTCATTCATACGTAACTCATTAGCTAATGGCACAATACCATAAGTAGGTCGACCGGAAGCTAATACCAGTCGTATTCCTTGCTCTTGCATACGTATCAGAGTTTCCCTGTTGCGGGGAGTGATTTCCTTTTTAGAGTTGGTGAGTGTGCCGTCAAGATCGAGCACGATAAGTTTGTATTTCATGTAGGGTTGTTTTGGATGCAAAGATAAATTAAAAAAGTTTTTCTGCAAGGTGGTGGGGGAAAAGATGTGGCTTTAGCTGAAATTGCACTATGATAGTGCAATATACAAAAAGGATACCTGTAGGGCATCCTTTTTTGTATTGAGAAACGTGAGTTTATAGTTTATTGGTTAATAGTAGACCCGAATCCTGTATATGCATTGTCTGGTATAAAGATGCCTTTATCCAAATCCATTGAAGTGAACGGACTATTTGTCAGGCGAAGTAATTGTTCTTCGATTGGGTTGGTAGCTTAACTGTTGCGCCAAAACTATTCCATTTATTTGTTTCGGTAAGTCCATATGCTATATTATCTTTCACATCGAATTCTGGAGTACTTTCTGTTTTATAAATACACACATTGTAGCGTCACTATTCATGTTGGGATCTGCATAGAAAATATTTTTCGAGATCGTCATCTTTGTAGCATCGTAGAATTTTAGATGATAGTTCTTCCCTACATAGTTTACAATGCTATTATTACAGAAGGATACTTTTATTTGTTGCTGGTCGGGGGTTTGTACAATCTTGTTATCCCATGAAAGAATCTGTCCGGCAACAGATGTTTTATTGTATACAATGTTATTTTCAAAAGTAAACATTTGCATTGCGTCTAAGTGTGTTGTTTTGTAGATATTGAATATTAGAATACCATCTACTGTAGTATTTAATTGGAAACGTGAATTCTTTGCATAAATATTCTTGATTGTATAAGTTGCTACATTGTTATAATAAAAGTTCTTTTGAATATTAGTTATTTCACAGTCTTCGAACACAAAGTCTTCAAAATCTGCAGTAGCATCTGCATTACAGAACATATACTTATTATTACCTCCACTAGCATCAATTTTAGTTAGGTCTAATTGTATATTTTTGAATATCAATTTACCAGATTTGAGTTTCCACAAAAGCTCTGGTTTCAGTATAGGTTTACTGTCACTATATCTTCCGATTATAACAACTGTTCCTGTGATTTCAGCAATGGATGGTGTGTTAAAATCATAAGCTCCCTTTTCCAAGAAAATAACAGTTTGTTCTGTCTTTTGATGGATTAGGTTTCTGATATTAGAAGCACTCTCATCAGAGCCATCTAATAATATAGCTTCATTTGCTCCTTTTGTTATAGAAACATTTCCAATAGTAATATTCCCATTTGTATTATACTCTGTGTAGAAGTCTTTGGATTGTGGGGTATCTATAACTTTAACCTGAATCTTTGCAATCATAGCATACTTTCCGCTTGTTGCCAATACCGCAATATCAGTACTGTTATCAGCTGTTGCACGAGTCATCATCTTTGCGCTTGATGCAGGGGCAGTAACAACCAATACATTTTCTTTTCCAGCTTCCTTAGAGAATTTAGCACTCCATCCTTCGGGAGCAGTAATCATTGTATTTTCTACTCCTCTCACGGTCATGGTAAACTCTTTCACTTCACCTGCCGAAAACTCCTGTACTTGTTTTAAATCTTCGGCTGCAAAACTACATTCGAAATCACGAACGATAGGGATACGTATGGTTGGAGCATCCTCACCTGCAAGTACTAAGACCAGTTCGTTGTTTTCTACTGTTACACTCTTGAAGTTTTTGTCTTCTGTCGGAGCAGAACCGTCACCGGTTGCGCTGACTTTGTCATTAGTTCCTTCTTTGTATATATAACTATAATTCTTTCCTCCGTCATAGCTAACCTGCCAGTAACCTTCACTATCTACATTGAATGTAGGAGTCTTGCCACTCTCTCCATTAGCTTTCACAGGTTGTCCGTTTACAGTCAGACGCTCCGGAGTTTCATTTTTGTTGTAAAGAACAGTCCAGTAGCCTTCTGAATCAATACCGATAATAGGGCATAACAGGTTATTATCGTTTTTCATATATAGATTTACTGTCTTTCCATTGCTCAAAGTGAGTGTGTAAGAATCAGACTTTTCCTCTATATTAGTAATAAATGTTCCTTCATTATAAAGTTCGCGAAGAGCTTCAGTATTACTATTTATATCACGTACTTGTGTTTCGAGTGCGGTAACGCGCTTTTTCAGTGCGTCTACATCATCTTCCAAATCGTCAATGTTGGTACATGCTACCAGGCATACAGCCAATAACATGAACATACTCCATACTTTTTCATGATTATATTGTTTTAAAGTTATTATTTTAAAGAGGATAGCCAGGAAGGAACATATCCCAAACGTTTACGTAATTGAGCCTCATAGAGTGAATATGGTTCCACAAGATTTCCGATACTTTCGACTCGTTTCATTTGAGTAGCGTCGAATTCTAAATTTCCGTGGAAACCGACAATGATAGGAGGCATAAATTTCCACCAAAAGCCATTGCCATCCCACCAAGTAAATTTACCTTCTGTATCGATGTCCGGATCTGTTTGGATATTTGTTGCAGAGAAATTCCATATTGTCAAATTCTCCATGTGATTAGGCATTTGAGCAGAGTCTCCTCCTTGTCTCCAATGCATGAAACCACCGGAACAGCAGTCGATTAGTGTTGCACGTGGCTGTGTGGCATGTGATTCAAAGCAAGAATCATCTCCCCATCTAACATTCCATATTACAGCACCCATACTTTGCTTTGAAACACCGCAAGCGTGATATTGTCCAACGTTCGTTTTATATTCCATCAATGTGCTTTCACCTTCTCCTTTTCTAAGTGTGTAGCCATTGCTGTTTTCAGTTACTTTTCCAATAAAGATACGGGAAGAAGCCTGTGAACGGATAGAGGCGTGTCCACGATTACCGCCAATAGTGATGTCATAAGCAGAACAGTTGGCAGAACTTGTGATTGACATGGCTTCACTAACACTCTCAAAATTAACCCGGCGCATCCACGAATTGGTCAGACGCACAAAATCGATGAGCTTAAAACCACCATCGTCAATGTCAGAGCGTGATGAATGAACTTCTCTTTGGCATGTCCTTTGAATGTAAGATCTTCTACACCAACATTGGCATAGTTTGCAAACTTGTGTACTTTCCATCCCCAGTCTTTATTGATGGCATGCATGATAGGCTCTTTGAGGATAACATTGTTACCGTTGATTTTCTCAATCTGATGATATTCGTATATCTGAATCCCTTTTGTCTTGATATTGGGAGTACCGCCTTGCTGTATCTTAATATCTTCCCATTTGTGTGGATATAATTCGGAGTTAATTACATTGTCATCCGTATTTTCCAATACAAGGCATACCCAACTGCCTGCGCTTACTCCGGTTAAACTGGCCGTTATGGTTCTGCTGCCTATGGGAGCATCTTCAGTGATAACACCTATTGATTCTTTTAATCCTGTATTGTGTTTGAACTCCATCATGACAGGAGCATTCCACATTTCTTCTGTTGGTTTCGGAGAATTATTTGCAGCAGTCATTTTGAGTGTTGTTTTGTTTCTTCCGGCTCCTTTTAAAACAATATCACTCATTGATATACGAATTCTGCGATCTTTAGAATCCTCATCTTGCAGGATATAATTTCCTTCGGGGAAGTAGATAATAGCTTTAGCATTTTCCTTGATATATCGGTCGGTCATATTGAGGTCTTCTTGCTTTGTTTCACTTGCTATTTCTTCCAATACCTTCATGAAAGCTGCTCTGTCAGATTTGCCGTCGTTGGGGATAGCTCCATATTTGGGATCTGTAACATCGTATACTTTATATCCTTGCGCTGTTAGCGTTTCTATTTCGGGAGGAGCCATTTCACCATACTTATAGCCGGCGTATGAAAAGTCTAATAACACATTCTGTTGGTCAGCGTTAACAAACTGCTGCCAGGCTTCTGCTCCGGCTTCGCTGGAAAGTTGTTTAACTTCAATAGATACAATACGGATATAATTCTTTGATGAAGTCAGTACAATTTTAATAGTTTCTTCCACATCCTTTGTCGCAGTTGCTTGTGGTGTGATAGTTAACAAGTTCTCGGATAAAAGAACATTCCATCCTTTGGGAGCTTGTACTACGGCTTGTTGTACGTCATTCTGTTCTGCTTTATATTCCTTATGATTCTCATTGGGGGCGAAAACCTGCACAGCTTGTTCGCTGTTGGCATCATTAAGACCATAAATTATCAGTCCAAAGGTGTCATCTACCGGAAAGGTATATGTTTTTCCTCCATCGGATAATGTGAATGAGAAAGTATGGTTTGCTTCATTATATTCTACCTTACTGAATATACTGGTTCCTCCCTGACTTCCACCTTCGGCCTTAGTTCCTAAGCTTGTATACGTTTGTCCATTATCGTAGCTCACTTGCCAATATCCACTGGAAGATACGCTGATTAATGGAGTTGCCACCACATTGCCTTCTTCATCACGGGGCCATGCTGATACTTTCTCTCCATCGGCTCCTGGCAGATATTTGAAATCGGTATCATTACTTGTTTTATATATCCAGTAGCCTTCTTCGTCTACGGAAAATTCAGGGACAGACGCCTGTACTGCTTCACTTTCCATGACTTTAATGCTTGTTCCGTCACTAAGTTCCAGCAAATATCCCAGACCATCTTTAGTCGGAGTAATTCCGATAATGACTTTGTTTTTTTGCATAAGGGCTTGCAGACTGGCAAATGAAGTATTCAGCCTTCCGTTGCTTTTTCCAAAGCAGCGACACGGTCTTTCAGAGAATTGATGTCTGCTTCCAGGTCATCTGTTTTCTGGCACGATTGCATGATTGCCAACATGCTGCAAATACCAAATAGTAATAGGTAGATAATGCTCCTGTTTTTCATACGTTTATTATTTCGGGTTATTTATAATTTTCACAATGGCAAAGATAACCGGATAAAATAAGAGTATATGGATAAAAAATTCAGGAATACGATGAAATAATACATTTTACACGCCTCTGTGATAGATTGCGAGTTTATGTATTATTAGAGCAGGTCTACCCATTGCTCGTTGCTTAACATAGGCAATGGCTCACTATCGGCAACAAATGTTTCTGCCAGTTTCCGTTTCTCATCTTGTAGGTGAAGAATCTTTTCTTCGATACTGTTTTGGGTAATGAAGCGGTAAGCAATTACTTGCTTGTCCTGCCCGATACGATGGGCGCGGGCGATCGCCTGCGATTCGGCGGCAGGATTCCACCAGGGGTCTATGATAAATACATAGTCGGCTTGAGTCAGATTAAGTCCCACGCCTCCTGCTTTTAGTGAAATCAGGAATGCCTGGACGTCTTTTTGATCGGTGAAATGGGCGATTTCGGAAGGACGGTTGTTGGTCGATCCTGTTAATAAGGCATATTTCCAACCCCGTTCGTGGAAAGCTTCGGCGAGCACCTCCAGATGTCTGACGAATGAGGAGAAAATTAAAACTTTGTGGCCTTCGCTCTGTAGCGTATCGAATGTTTCGATTATCTGTGCCGTTTTTCCGGATGTTTCGGTATAGTCGGGAAGGATAAGTTGCGGGTGGCAAGATAGTTGTCGTAAACGTAAGATGCCATTTAATACACTAAACGAATGAAGCCTGTCGGTACTTTGAGGATGCTGAAGAAGGATGTTGCGCAGGCTGTTTTTCTCCTGTTCGTAACAAGTATTCTGCTCTTCAGTCATGTCGCAGTAGATGGTCTCTTCGGTAAGTGCCGGAAGTTCCGGAGCTACCTCTTTCTTGCTTCTACGGAGAATAAATGGGGCTGTCAGTTGTTGCAATAATACTTTTGCACGGGCATTCCCCTGACGAATCGGCATTATAAACTGCTTTTGGAAAGCATTTTCCGTACCCAGTAAGTCTGGTTGTATAAAGTGAAATTGAGCCCACAGGTCCTTTAATGAGTTTTCGATGGGAGTGCCAGTAAGTACAAGCCGGTGTTTACTTTGTAGTCGAATGGCTGACCGGAAGGTGAGCGATTCGCTATTTTTGATATTCTGGCTTTCATCGAGCACGATGTATTCGAAACGGTATGAACAGAGTATATCAATGTTATTCCTCATCATGCCATACGTCGTAAAGATCAAGTGAAAATGACCGAAGAATTTTTCCGGTTGTTCCTTGTCTATAGCCATGGTGTTGTTGTATTCCGCCATCGAGAGTGCTGTAAAGCGTTTGCTTCCCGTCGCCAGTTATGAAGTAGCGATGTGGGGACAACGATCAGGGTAGCCGGTTGTCTGGGGGTAGATGGTTTATATATATACTGTAATAGAGTAAGAGTTTGGAGTGTCTTCCCAAGCCCCATGTCATCTGCCAGGCATCCGCCAAATCCTTGTTTATGCAAATGTACCATCCATGAGAATCCTTTCTGCTGATAGGGACGTAACGTTGCTTTGAGGTTTTTGGGTACGGCAATATTTTGTATCTGTTGCTTCACCGGAAATTTCTTTAATTCCTCTTCACCTAAGGCGGTCTGTGCGGCACCTACAAATGTATGTTTCAAGCGGATTCCTTTTTCCGTTTGAATTCCCATCTCTAGTAAATTCGCATATTTGCTAAACCATTCCTCTGGCAGGAGAATCATGCGGCCATCAGGTAACAGATATTCTCTCTTTTCCTCCAGGATATGTTTGCGGAAGCGTGAAAAAGGAATACGCAGATTGCCGATAACAACGGTGATGTGCAATTCAAACCAGTCGACCTCATCGTCGCAACTTTGCTCGATGCGTATCTCGTCCAGGCAATAAGGTGTGTTTCCCATATTGCTGGTGAGATGGAAGGACTGCTGCAACATCTCCCGATGGTTATTGATCCATTCGACGATCGTTTTCTCCGGAGCTTCAGGGGATAGGCTGAAATGTGTATCATTGAGTTGTCGCAGGCCTGCATCCGTTAAGAGCTGAACGGCTTGTTCTTCAGCAGTAATGTTCCGGCGAAAAAAGAAGATTTCACCGGATGTTTTCCGATAAATGATTTTTTTCATTTCAAGGGCACTATCCGGTGTAAATGTCTGATCTCCATAACGGAAACCAAGCTGCAATGCTTGTCCGTTGTACGTGGTATCTTCGAATGAGAGAATTGCTTCACAGGGGCATTTCTCTTCCATTATACTCAAACCGTGAGTCTCGATTTCATGATAACGAGCAATCGGGATAACAATGTTATCTATGTATTTTTCAATTTGGGAAGCGTCTACGCTGATCGATCTTTTCTTTGTAAAAGGTAAGATGCGTGCGCTTTCAATGTGCGGAAAGAAGTATAGCTCCATTCCCAATAATAACGTGGCTGGTGCGGATGTCAGTACAACCACAGGTTTCAACTCACTTAAAGAGAATGGCTGTCCTTCATAATAGCACTGCAACTGATAACGAAACGTTTTATTGTCAACATGAAACGTTACACGAATTTCTGCATTATGAGGATTTATGTGATAGGCATGATGGGCGTATAGTATTTTACTGCCGGCTTGTTTCTGATAAAAAGGCAGTCCGTTGTCCCGTATCAGTACCAGCATCTCCAACAGTTTCTTTTCGATAGATGGACGGATATCATTCTTTATTCGTTCTGGATCTTCGGATAATTTATGTAAAAAACGCGATACTATTTTTTCGCGGGAGTAGACACTCATTAGATGCTTCTCTGTATAATAAGAGGCGATATGAATAGCTTGTCTTTCTGCCTCACTCATCTTGCTCATAGCTTCGGGAGAGGCGTGAAATGCTTGTTCTACCAATTGCAAGGTACCATCGTCCAGCCTTTCCGCAATATAGGGAATCAGCAATATGCCGAGTATCGGATGCTCTGTGAAAACGATTATAACTTGTCCGTTAGTTGGTCTCTCTTTCATTCTCTTTTAGGCTTTAACAGACAAAGATACGGGAAAATACTTAATTTTGCAGCATGATGGAGGAAAACAAACGAGTATTGCTTGGAATGAGCGGCGGTACAGATAGTTCTGTTGCTGCTATGCGATTGCTGGAAGCCGGTTATGAAGTGATCGGAGTAACCTTCCGTTTTTATGAATTGAATGGCTCGACAGAGTATCTGGAAGATGCCCGTAATTTGGCAGAACGTTTAGGAATACGGCATGTAACATACGATGCCCGTGAAATATTCAGTAAACAGATTATTGAATATTTTGTGCAGGAGTATCTGGCAGGACGGACTCCAGTCCCTTGTACATTATGCAATAATTACCTGAAATGGCCTCTGCTTGCTAAAATTGCCGATGAAATGGGTGTTTTCTATATCGCTACCGGGCATTATGCACAGAATATACAACTAAATAATACCTTTTATATAACATACGCTGCCGACTCGGATAAGGATCAAACTTTCTTTCTATGGGGATTGAAACAAGATATTCTTTGCAGGATGTTGTTGCCGATGGGGGATATTACGAAAGTGGAAGCTCGTGTTTGGGCTGCGGAACATGGGTTCCGGAAGGTGGCAACTAAAAAGGATAGTATAGGCGTTTGTTTTTGCCCAATGGACTATCGGACTTTTCTGAAAAACTGGTTGGCTCAAAATAGTGAGGCATTGGCAGAAGAAGAGCAGATGATGGGGAGAATCAAGCATTGGTTGGAGATTGGCAAGTATTGGTTGGAAGCAATCAGGCAGGACTCAATAAAGTGAAACGAGGAAGGTTTGTCGATGAAAAGGGAGATTTTATTGCCTGGCATGAGGGTTATCCTTTTTATACCATTGGACAGAGACGTGGCTTGGGCATTCATTTGAACCGTCCCGTATTTGTGAAAGAGATTAATCCTGAAAAGAACGAAGTAGTATTAGCTTCTCTTTCAGCTCTGGAGAAAACAGAAATGTGGTTGAAAGACTGGAATCTTGTCAATCAGGAGCGTACTTTAGGGCATTCTGACATCATTGTGAAAATACGGTATCGCAAACAGGAAAACCATGCTACGATTACCATTACACCAGATCATCTACTGCATGTGCAACTTCATGAGCCTTTAACCGCCATTGCTCCGGGACAAGCTGCTGCATTCTACAGAGACGGTTTGCTATTAGGGGGAGGAATAATAGTCGATGCCCGGTAATTTTACATGAGGGAAGATGGTCATTCTCTGACGAGGAAGTGCCAAAGCCCAACCTCTCTATAAAGTTGAAAAGTATAAAACATCTGCCATCTGCAACAAAACGAAGATAGTCTATTAATAAACAGATTGTTATGGCGTTGCAGATACCTGTTGCAGATAGGTTGCAGATAAAGTATCTGCAACACAATATATTACTGGAGAAAAGTCTATGGTGTTTTCATTAAAGTCTATGAAAAGACTCCGGTTTCCCTATATGGAAACTGTAGTGTCCTGCCTTGGAAATTGCAGTGTCCCACTTTGGAAACTACAGTTTCCTGCCTAGGAACTGTAGTTTCTTACCTTGGGAATGGCGGATTACGCCCTATATTGACTTTTCTAACCTATAGGAAATCATTTTATGTATGGTTATTCTTCCGAAGGAATGCTGTCATTCAGCGCTAACATTGTTTCTATATATTCGCGCGTATTGCTTAATCTGGGGACTTTGTGTTGTCCTCCCAGCTTTCCTTTCTGTGCCAGCCAATCATGGAATAATCCCTCACGGGCAACGATTACTTCCAATGGTTGCAGAGCTATATCTTTCCATCGTTTCGCCTCATAATCGGAGTTAACCTCCTTCAGTGTGGCATCAAGTATCGCTGCAAATTTTTCTACAGAATCCGGCATCTTGGCGAACTCTATTAACCACTGGTGCCGGCATTTGGCATTCTCATCCATAAACACAGGTGCCGCGGTGTATTCACTAACTTGTGCTCCGGTTTCGGCACAAGCCTTTGCCAATCCTTTTTCAGCGTTATCGACAATCAGCTCTTCGCCAAATGCGTTGATGAAATGCTTCGTTCTTCCTGTGATGACAAACTTATAGGGATTCTTGCTGGTAAACTTCACCGTATCCCCAATCATGTATCTCCATAAACCGCAAGAAGTAGAAATAACCATTGCATAGTTCTTGTTGAGCTCGACTTCTTCAAGGCAGTAAGCCCGTGGACTCTCTTTTCCTACTTCCTCCAACGGAACAATTCGTAGAAGATTCCGTAGTCGATCATTAATAACATGGCAGGATCGGAGAGGTCGTTTTGAGTTCCAAAATATCCTTCCGAAGCATTATAAGTCTCTACATAATGCATCTTCGGTGTTTGAATCACCTGCTTGTATTGCTCACGATAAGGAGTGAAAGCCACTCCACCGTGGAAGAAAACTTCCAGGTTGGGCCATACTTCTTCCAAAGCCTGTTTTCCTGTCTTTTCAAGAACACGTTTGATAAGTACCAGCATCCACGACGGTACGCCGGACAAGCTTGTCACATTTACCGGAATAGTGCTGTTGGCGATTGCTTCTATTTTGGTTTCCCATTCGCTCATCAATGCAATTTTCTTGCTGGGTACACGAATGAAATTGATAAGCGGATTCACATTTTGAATCAGAATAGCGGATAAATCTCCTACTAAACTATGGTTGGAGTTGAGGTTCGGACTATGGCTACCTCCGAGAATCAGTCCCTTGCCGGAGAAAAAATGGCTATCCGGATTGATGCGGAAATAAAGAGCTGCCGCATCTTTTCCTCCTCTGTAATGAATGTCTTCCAGTGCCTCTTTGCTGACGGGAAGGAATTTACTTTTATCATTAGTCGTTCCGGAGGATTTTGCAAACCAGCGTATCTCCGATGGCCAAAGCAGATTCTGTTCCCCGGCTCGCAACGTTCTACATAAGGTTTGATTTCTTCGTATGTTTGGATAGGAACACGTTTTCGGAAATCTTCATAGTTACGGATAGAGGAGTAATCGTACTTTCTTCCCCATTCAGTCTGAGCGGCCTGGTGTATTAAGCGACTTAACACACGATGTTGTATCTCACTAGCCTGGCTAGCATATAGGTCTATCTGTTTTAAACGGGAATCGAAAGTCTTACTAATAATTTTTGTAATATTCATTTCTGCTTTAACATAATAATGTTTAGTCGTGCAAAAGTAACTTATTTATCTTTTTTTCTATCTTTACGACGGAAATAATCGTTAAAAATTGACGACTTTCATAGAATACCCGAGTTTTAGACTAAAAAATGCGACAATGAGAATTGGAATCTTAACATCCGGCGGGGACTGTCCCGGTATCAATGCCACCATTCGTGGCGTGTGCAAAACTGCCATCAATTATTATGGGATGGAAGTGATAGGCATTCATAGCGGTTTTCAGGGCTTGCTGACTAAAGATGTCGAATCTATTACAGACAAGTCGCTTTCCGGTCTGCTGAATTTGGGTGGAACGATGTTAGGAACCTCTCGCGAGAAGCCTTTCAAAAAAGGAGGCGTTGTTTCGGATGTTGACAAACCGTCTTTAATTCTTCAGAATATCCATGAAATTGGACTGGATTGTGTCGTTTGTATTGGTGGAAATGGAACGCAGAAGACTGCAGCCAAGTTTGCTGCAATGGGAGTTAACATCGTATCTGTTCCTAAAACCATTGATAATGATATTTGGGGCACGGACATCTCTTTTGGTTTCGACTCGGCGGTAAGTATTGCTACTGATGCCATCGACCGTCTACATTCCACCGCAAGCTCTCACAAAAGAGTGATGGTGATTGAAGTGATGGGGCATAAAGCCGGTTGGATTGCTTTGTATTCCGGTATGGCAGGAGGAGGGGATGTGATTCTTGTCCCCGAAATCGCTTATGACATTAAGAATATCGGCAATACGATTTTGGAAAGACTAAAGAAAGGCAAACCCTATTCTATTGTAGTGGTAGCGGAAGGTATTCAAACCGATGGGCGTAAACGTGCTGCTGAATATATCGCGCAGGAAATTGAATATGAAACCGGTATAGAAACCCGCGAAACAGTTTTGGGGTATATCCAGCGTGGTGGTTCGCCTACTCCTTTCGACCGCAATCTTTCTACCCGCATGGGCGGGCATGCAACGGAATTGATAGCCAATGGCCAATTCGGGCGTATGGTGACCTTAAAAGGAGACGATATAGCATCTATTCCTCTTGAAGAAGTTGCAGGAAAACTGAAATTAGTTACTGAAGATCACGATTTGGTGATTCAGGGTCGTCGCATGGGGATTTGCTTTGGTTAGTTTCCAGAGCTTCTGTGCCCTGCACTGTGGAAATCTCATCGACGAGGATGTTTTCTTCTGAAACATTTTCCGGTTCTATCTCGGGATTTGCATTCAGTTCGGTTTCGAGTTCATTCTCAAGCCGGTTGCAATTCAGTCTCAGAACCTGTCGTAACTTCCACTTCCATTTCTGTTTCCATTTCAGTAGCAGTTGCCGAATGTTGTATTTTAATTTCTTCGATGGTTGACATAAATGTCGGTTCCTTTACCTTCTTTATAGCCATCTGGGCGGCATTCTGTTGAGACTCCTTCTTGGAATACCCCGTACCTGTTCCTGCCGGAAGTCCTTCAATGCGTACTTCAGTTTGGAATACAGGGTTGCTGTCATGGTCGAGAAACTGCTCGATTAATTCAAAGGAAACCTCCATTTTGTTCTTTTGGCTCCATTCGATAAGTTTGGATTTGAAGTTAACCTCTTTTCGGGATATTTTATCCAGATCGATATAACGGTTGATAATCCGTTGTTCCATAAACTGTTTGCAACGTTCATATCCCTGATCCAGATAAATAGCTCCGATAAACGCTTCAAAAGCATTTCCGTACATGTAGCTGTTGTGAGAAGAGGAGCGGGTAGAATACTTGATGAGCTTATCCAGCCGATTTCAACGGCCAACTTGTTCAACGTCTCCCGTTGTACAATCTTGGAACGTGTATTGGTTAGGAAACCTTCCCGTTTCCCTTCGAAACGTTTGTAGACAATATCTCCCACGATGGCGTCGAGGATGGCGTCACCTAAAAACTCCAGCCGTTCATTGTTGAGGGGACGTCCCTTGTCGGAGCGGACAGAAGTCGATTTGTGCAGGAGAGCCTGCTCATAAAGCTGGATATTGCGGGGGTAGAACCCGAGTATCCGATAAAACAAAGATAAGACTCTCTATCCTTGCGGAACAAGAGCCTTATCTTATCTATTTCGTTACGTAACACGATATTACTCTGCGTATTTCTTGAAGATAACGCACGCATTGTGACCACCAAATCCAAATGTATTGGACAGGGCAACATTAACTTCGCGTTTCTGTGCTTTATTGAACGTGAAATTAAGGTTATAGTCGATGTTCTCGTCGTCGTCACCTTCTTCGTGGTTGATAGTCGGAGGAACAATGCCGTTCTTAATGGCAAGGATGCTTGCAATAGATTCTACCGCACCGGCAGCTCCCAGCAAGTGACCTGTCATTGATTTGGTTGAACTGATGTTCAACTCGAACGCATGATCACCGAATACTTCCTTGATTGCTTTTGCTTCTGAAATATCACCAACCGGAGTAGATGTACCGTGTACATTGATATAGTCTACTTCTTTCGGATCCATTTCCGCATCTTCCAGTGCATTCATCATCACCAGTTTCGCTCCCAGACCTTCCGGATGAGAAGCAGTCAAGTGATGTGCATCTGCAGACATACCTACACCGGCAACTTCTGCATAGATTTTTGCACCACGAGCTTTAGCGTGTTCCAGTTCTTCCAGGATCAAGCAACCGCCACCTTCGCCCATAACGAAACCATCGCGGCTTGCGCTAAACGGACGTGAAGCTTTAGAAGCTTCGTCGTTGCGTGTTGACAAGGCGTGCATAGCGTTGAAACCGCCTACACCTGCCGGGAAGATTGCTGCTTCCGAACCACCGGATACAATTACATTTGCTTTACCCAAACGAATCAGGTTGAAGGCATCTGCAATAGCGTTGGTTGAAGTAGCACATGCTGAACAGGTCGCGTAGTTAGGACCATGGAAACCATACATGATAGAAATCTGTCCGGCTGCAATATCCGAAATCATCTTTGGAATGAAGAACGGATTAAACTTCGGACCCATTTCCTGACGAGTGTAGTAGTTGCCTACCTCTTCTTCAAATGTATGTATACCACCAATACCGGCGCCGAAAATAACACCGATTTTGTTCAAGTCTTCTTTCTCGACGTCAAGACCGGAATCACTCACCGCTTCTTTAGCAACAGCGATGGCATATTGAGTATACAGGTCCATCTTTCTTGCTTCTTTGCGGTCTATGTATTTCGTTGCATCGAAGTCTTTCACTTCGCATGCGAATTGGGTCTTGAATAACGACGCATCAAAATGAGTAATAGGCCCTGCTCCACTAACCCCGTTCACAATGTTTTCCCAAAATTCGGGAACGCTGTTGCCAACGGGAGTAATGGCGCCAAGGCCTGTTACTACCACTCTTTTTAATTCCATATTGATGAAATCGAATTACTTAGCGTGTTCTTCGATATAAGATACAGCATCACCTACAGTACCAATCTTTTCTGCTTGGTCATCAGGAATAGAGATACCGAATTCTTTTTCGAATTCCATGATAAGTTCTACAGTGTCAAGAGAATCTGCTCCCAGGTCGTTAGTGAAGCTTGCTTCGTTAGTAACTTCTGATTCTTCTACGCCTAATTTATCAACGATAATCGCTTTTACTCTTGATGCAATTTCAGACATAACTTTAAGTTTTTAATTAATAATTAGTTTTATTTCTTTAAATTTGCGGTGCAAAGGAATGAATATTTATCGTTTTGCGCAAATATTTGACTAAATAAATGCAATGTTTTGCACATTTTTCACTGTTTTGTGCATCGAATTTGAGAGTTATGAAGAAAAACATCGCAATTTTCGCTTCCGGTTCCGGTTCAAATGCCGAGAATATTATCCGGTATTTCCAAAAAAACGATTCCGTTCAGGTTTCGTTGGTGCTTTCTAATAAAAGTGACGCCTATGTTTTGGAACGTGCGCATCGCTTGGGAGTGCCTTCTAACGTGTTTCCAAAGGAGGATTGGATAGCCGGAGATGAAATTTTGGCTATTTTGCAGGAGTACCGCATTGATTTTGTCGTGCTGGCTGGCTTTCTGGTTCTGTGCCTGATTTACTTTTGCATGCTTATCCCGATAAAATTATAAATATACATCCTGCTCTTCTGCCGAAGTTTGGAGGCAAGGGGATGTATGGTGACCGGGTTCATGAAGCGGTAGTGGCTGCCGGTGAGAAAGAAAGCGGCATTACTATACATTATATAAATGAGCATTACGACGAAGGAAATACGATTTTTCAAGCTACTTGCCCTGTTCTTTCGACTGATTCTCCGGATGATGTAGCTAAGAAGGTGCATGCTTTGGAATATGAACACTTCCCGCAAATCATAGAACAGGTATTAAATAATAAGAATTAAGTATCAGGTATTAAGTATTACGTCGTACAGATAATCCTTTGACAGAATTTTATTAAATTTTTCAGTCGATGCGATTAATGTCTGATACTTACTTGAAACTTAATACCTAATACTTAATAATGTATGCTTTCTCTTCTCTCCGCAAAGGATAATCTCCGCGTAGGGTTTCGAATAGCTCCGGTTGATTTTTTAGCCGGTTGCTGTCTTCGGTTGGATTATACATTTGGAGGACTGCTTCTTCGTGGTTTTTTGCATGAATAATGGGGGAGACAGGTGCGGGTGCGTTAATTTCATAATCCCCTTTTATTTGGAAAAATTGCAGATGGCATCCAATGACATACGTGTGGCGTTTGCTTTTCCATCTGCAGAGTAACCTGCAATGTGAGGAGTTCCGATAAATGTCTTTTCCAGTAGATCACGGTTGATTTCCGGTTCATGCTCCCATACGTCAATGATGGCATCCGAAATCATCCGGCTGTTCAAGGCTTTTAAAAGAGCATCAGTCTGGATGACTTCTCCCCGTGAGGTATTGATGATAACAGGTTTCCGTTTGAGTGACTGAAAGAAAACTTCATCCGCCAAGTGGAACGTTTTATACTTTCCTTCCTTATATAAAGGTACGTGAAAAGTGATGATGTCACACTCTTCCGCTATTTTCTCCAGTGAAGAGAATCGTTCTGCACCTTCTTTTTCTTCCCGTGGCAAATCATTCAATAAAACACGCATGCCAAAATCCTGGGCAACTTTAGCTACCTTACTCCCGACATTTCCTACTCCTATGATTCCAATCGTCAGTTCATTCAGTCTTTTATTCCTGACGGACTTCCATACAAGAAGCGATGACTGTATATATTGGGCGACAGAAGCCGAATTACATCCCGGTGCATTCGTCCATTCGATACCGGCCTGTTTGCAATACTCCGTATCAATATGGTCGAAACCTATGGTTGCCGTCGCTATGAATTTCACTCGACTACCTTCCAATAAATCCCGGTTGCAATGTGTGCGGGTACGGACAATAAGTGCGTCCGCATCCCGTACGAGCTCCGGAGTGAAATCTTTCCCCGGTGCATAAACTACCTCATCGGCTATTCTCTGCACCGCTTCTTTTATATAAGGTATTTTATTGTCGATAATAATTTTCATATACAATTCATCTTTTATACCCACAAAGGTAACAAATAAAAAAGTAAGAAACGGTTGCTTGTCTGAAAAATATTACATAGATTTGCCCTATTATATATCTATTAGCTAGTTAAGATTATGACATTTAGTAACCTTTGCAACGAGATTTTTTGGAAATCGACAACAGATTACCATGTAACGGATAGTGTGGATGCTCCGATGAACAATCCTTACGAGTTGAAAACTATTGAGTATTATTTATATCTAAAGAACTGGATTGATGCTGTGCAATGGCATTTTGAGGATATTATCCGTGACCCGCAGATTGATCCGGTAGAAGCATTGGCCTTGAAAAGAAGAATTGATAAATCAAATCAGGACCGTACAGACCTGGTGGAATTAATTGATAGCTACTTTTTAGACAAATACAAAGAGGTAAAACCTCTCTCTGACGCAACGATCAATACGGAAAGCCCTGCATGGGCAATTGACCGTTTGTCAATTCTTGCATTGAAAATTTACCACATGCAGCAGGAGGTGGAACGTACGGACACTACCGAGGAACACCGTGCTCAATGCCAGGCTAAGTTGAATATCCTGCTGGAACAACGCAAAGACCTTTCTACGGCTATTGAACAGCTGTTGGCTGACATCGAAGCCGGAAGAAAATATATGAAAGTATATAAACAGATGAAGATGTATAATGACCCGGCATTAAATCCGGTGCTTTATGCGAAAAAATAACGAATGGCGCGTATTCTCATTATTCGTTTTTCAGCTCTTGGCGATGTAGCCATGACAATCCCGGTAATACATTCGCTGGCTGTGCAATACCCGCAGCATGAAATAACAGTGTTAAGTCGTGCTGTATGGCAGCCACTCTTTCAGGGGTTGCCTGCCAATGTGGGTTTTGTCGGAGCTGATTTAACAGGCAAGCACAAGGGGCTTTGGGGCTTGAATAGCCTTTATTCGGAATTGAAAGCGATGCATTTTGATTACATTGCTGATTTTCATCATGTACTTCGTTCTAAGTATTTATGTTTGCGATTCCGTCTTGCCAATAAACCGGTAGCTTCCATTTGTAAAGGAAGGGCAGGCAAAAAGAAGCTGGTTCGCCGTCATGATAAGGTGATGGAAAATCAGAAGAGTTCTTTTCGTCGTTATGCCGATGTACTTGAGAAGCTAGGTTTACCGGTACTATTAAATTTCTCTTCTATTTATGGCGAAGGAAAAGGAAACTTTGCGGAAATAGAACCAGTCACAGGGCCTAAAGAAGATCAAAAGTGGATTGGTATAGCTCCTTTTGCCAAACATGCAGGTAAGATTTATCCGTTAGAACTGCAGGAGCAAGTTATAGCACATTTTGCTGCCAATCCCAAAGTAAAGGTTTTCCTCTTTGGAGGCGGTAAAAGCGAGCAGGACGTATTTGATGCATGGATTGCTAAATATCCTTCTGTCGTTTCAATGATCGGTAAACTGAATATGCGTACCGAACTGAATCTGATGAGCCATCTGGACGTGATGCTTTCAATGGATTCTGCCAATATGCATTTGGCATCCCTGTCAATATTCCGGTTGTCTCTATTTGGGGAGCCACCCATCCTTATGCCGGTTTTATGGGTTGGAAACAATTGCCGGTCAATACCGTGCAACTCGATTTGTCATGCCGTCCCTGTTCTGTATATGGTCAGAAGCCTTGCTGGCGAGGTGATTATGCCTGTTTGAGGGATATAAAGCCGGAGCAGGTCATTGCGAAAATAGAAGGGCTTGTAGATTAATCCTTGCTGAAGTTCAAATTAGCTGTTTATTGAGCCGAAAGAGCGTAGAATCAAATAATGATGAAAGAGATACAACGAAAGAAAAAGGTACTGATAGATCTTACGAATTATGGTAGTCTCACAGCCGGCTTCGGGCAGATTGCGGCCAACTATGCAACCGCCTTTTCGTCTATGCCGGTAGATGATCTTCATTTTGTATATTTATTGCGGCAGAAATATATGCAGGAATTTGGTCCGAATGTGACCTCTGTTCCGGTACGTCGTATCAATAAGTTTTTTCCTTTTACCCTTCCCAAGGTAGATGTATGGCATGCGGTGAATCAACAGCGCAAGCTGTTGCGTATTGCCGGTGGTACAAAGTTTATCTTTACTATACACGACTTTAATTTCTTAACAGAGAAAAAGCCCTGGAAGCGAAAATGTATCTTCGCCGGATGCAGAATAAGGTCAATAAAGCAGCGGTCGTGACTACGATCTCTCATTATGTGGCAGATGTCATTCGGCAGCATGTAGATTTGAAAGGGAAGGAGATCCGGGTCATCTATAATGGAGTGGAGAGAATCGATACATTGGAAGGAATAAAGCCGTCGTTTGCTACAGGGCGTCCTTTCTTTTTTACGATTGGACAAATCCGTAGAAAAAAGAACTTCCATCTCTTGGTTGACGTAATGCGTCATTTCCCGGAATATGATCTATATATTTGTGGCGATGCTCATTTTGCTTATGCTGAAGAAGTGCGCAATCTGATCCGTGAGAATCAGCTCACTAATGTCTTTTTGACGGATGTTATTTCTCAAAGCGAGAAGATCTGGTTATATCGGAACTGTGAGGCATTCCTGTTTCCTAGTGAGGGAGAAGGCTTTGGATTGCCGGTGGTGGAAGCTATGTAATTTGGGAAGCTGTATTTGCTGCTAATCGCACTAGTTTGCCGGAAGTTTGTAATGGACACGCTATCATGTGGGAACATTTGGATACAGAATCTATGGTGGAAAGTATCCGGGAGCATCTACCTGATTTTTATAAAGATAAGGAACGCTTGGAGAAAATCAAGGAACATGCCGCTTCATTCAGTTACGAGAAGCATATACAAGCCTACCTTGATTTATATCGGGAGTTAGCTCAATTGCCTTAGTATTGGAATCAATTGCTCGTATACCTTTTCGGGAGTAATTAATGCAAAACGCTCCTCATAGGGTAATGTCGCCTGTTGTTCCGGTGGAAGAATGTCGTCAGGACTAATTCCTTCGGCGAGTACGGAATTGGCGGGTAACCACATTGACTTTGACGCACTTGGTGAATAAATGGCAAATGAAGGAACTCCAAGAGCTTGGGCGATGTGTCTGGCTCCTCCTTCGTTCCCGAAGTAAAATGAACAGTTGGTACAAAGTGCTGCCAGTTGTCGTAATGAAGAAGCTTGTATATCGATCTTGATACGTTCCGGACATCCTAATTCCTTGTAGATATTTCTGGCATCTTCTTCTTCGTACCCCGGCGCGTAGTTGAAGATCATTTGTATGTCCTTGTATTCCTCTAATATTCTTTTCAGTGTGGCTACCATGACTCCGTATTCCATTTTTATGGATGAGTTTGGTTGTGATCCTATTAATAATACAGGGCGTGCAAATCAATCCCTTCCTTTTCCATATAATATCGGAAATCTTCTTTTTCCCGGTCAGTCAGATATAACTTGAATTCTTTTGTGTATTGAATAGGTCTGATCTTTTCTAATGGTGCTGCAAGCAATAGATTGCGTTGTACCATGTCAGTTGTCAGATTCTTACTGTAAGTGTCTGTCCGGTAGTTCAGTAGAAAATGTGTATTATCCTTTAATGCGTCCTATCCGGAAAGGAGTTCTTAATGAAAAAAGAGAGAAAAAAAGGGTCCGGATAGTAGAGCGCATATCGATGATTACATCGTATCTGTTTTTATGCATTACCTGCCATACTTTTTTTATATAAGCAGTGAATGGTTTATTCTCA
>ENA-OQDE01000548-OQDE01000548.1-human-gut-metagenome-genome-assembly--contig:-NODE-548-length-21157-cov-1.961293_pt1 | contig 21157 bp, 29 predicted proteins | sample MGYA00242768_ERZ504595 | MGnify/ENA primary metagenome ERZ504595 (study PRJEB26092, sample SAMD00036307) | human gut metagenome | host: Homo sapiens | study: EMG produced TPA metagenomics assembly of... | reverse complement strand
CTATAGTTTTTCCGGTCATTAACTCAGTAATATCGCCTGGAGAAAGTTGATTGGCAGCCCACGTTCCAATTATCTCTCCATCACGGATGACCGTAATTCGGTCTGAGATTTCCTTAACTTCATCAAGGCGGTGGCTAACAAAAACTACGGTAATATTTTTATCGCGTAAGTAATTCACTGTGCGTAGTAATTGATTAACTTCAGTGCGCGTCAATGACGCCGTTGGCTCGTCCATGATGACTAACCGGGCATCGGCAATCAGAGCCCGGCAAATAGCGACCTGTTGGCGTTGTGCAATCGGCAATGTTGTACTAACGCATCAGGATCGAGATTGAATTCCAGTTCCTGAATTATTTTCTGTGATACATCTCGAAGTTGTTTTTTCTGTGCAGCCCTAAATATCCCTTCAGGTTGTATTCAAAAGCGATATTTTCAGCCACAGAAAGATTTGGGAATAAAGAAAGATCCTGATATATCACCTGAATACCCAGTTCCCGAGCTTTATCAGGAGAAAGACGAGTCCAGGACTTACCATCTATAATAATTTCACTTCCCGAATCAGGAACATAAACACCACACAGCGTTTTGATCAGAGTACTTTTACCACACCCATTCGCACCAGCAAGACAATGAACCTCACCTTTATTTAAGGTAAGATTGATATTTTTTAGAGCCCTATGGCCACCGAAACTTTTCGTTAGTGACCTTAGCGTCACTAATGGTTGCTCCGCATTCTTCTCTATAATATGAGGCATCATAATATTCCTGAATACGACTAAAGGAATTCCGGTCAAATTTGACCGGTGATTTACGGTAAAATTACAAGCCTAACTTCACTAAATGTCGTGTATTTTCAAGATCGAGCTTTTCTGGATTATCACTATAAATGGTGTTGTTATTAACCTTGATCTCGCCCATATCACCGATTTTTACACCGTCTTTAATAGGTTCACCGTTCATCATTGCCGTCGCAACCTGGACAAAAACCTTACCCGCAATCATAGGGTTTGAAATATATCCCCATCAATGGCGCCTTTTTCGAGTAGCTTAATTCCCTGACCTGGAGTGAAGGTTCCAAAAACGCAAATTGCGTCATTTTTCTTCCGCTTATCAATAGCACGCCCCGCACCAATTGGTCCTTGTGAACCAAATGACATAATGCCTTTAAGATCTTTATATTTAGACATTAAATCGTTCGTCGTGCGCATTGAATCATCCACCGATTCAGCAACACCAAAACGATCTTCAACCAACGTCATATTTGGATAATGTTCTTTTTGATAAGCAATCGCGGCATTGGCCCAGTCATTTACCAAAGGCACGGTCAGACTGCCGACAAACATGGCGTATTTACCTTCTTCGCCCATGCACTTCGCCATATCTTTCATATGATTGGCACCCATTGTCTGGGTATTTAACAACTCAAAATCCCAATCTGCATTTTTTTGATCTGGTGATTCGTGGGTAATAACTTTAATACCGGCTTCTTGTGCACGCTTAAGTACAGGTTCAAGAACCTTTGCATCGTTAGGAACAACCCCAATAACATCCACTTTTCGTGCAATTAAATCTTCAATCGCCCGAACCTGTTCAGCTGGATCTGCCGTTGTAGGGCCGACCTGCCATGCATCAACCCCCAATAGTTTTCCTTCATCTTTAATGCCTTGTTCCATCACATTAAACCAGGGAATGCCACCGACTTTTACTACTACCCCCATCGTAAAAGGTTTATTCGCTTTTTGTGATGTTACAGTCTGATCAGCCATGCAGCAGTGGAAGATAATACGGTAGCAATAAGGCAGGGTAAGATTAATTTTTTCATCGTAATTTCCTTAAGAAATAGTTCAGGTGTCAGGAAAACTCGATATAATATCGACCTGACTATTTATATAATTTATAATCCCTTAGGCATTGATTAATAATTTAGACAATAAATAATGCCTATTATTTATCAACCTCCACAATGTTTAATTGTGGAAATTGTGTTCGATACCGAGTATCTGTACAAACATTAGTCACCAGAATATCGATTTCATCCAGCGTGCATATTTTACTAAATGCATACTGTTCAAACTTACTGGAGTCGACCAGCAATATTTTTTGTCCTGACACCTGAAGCATCACCTGTTTAAGTCTGGCATTAATTTCACTGCCATCGCGGACACCATTCCCAGATTCAACCCTGGCATGAAAGAAAACTGTTGATTGAAATTCGGATCGCCCCTCTGCAACCGGGCCATGAAATCATCATGTCGCTCAGAATACTCACCACCGATACCAATAATTCGAACTCGATCACGGCAAGCCAACGCCTGAATTATCCGTAATGAATTTGTAACTACAGTAACATCTATATCGGGAATTTGACGAGCTAAAAACCAACAAGTACTACTGTTATCCATTAAAATACAATCACCAGGGTGAATAAATTGCAATGCGGCCTTCGCAATTCTGGCTTTTATATCAGGATTTTCTTCAGTCCGTTTACGGAATGATTCCGCACGATCGATACTATTATCTTGCCACGCATTATCGGCGAGCATAACCGGAGCGCTATCAGATGAATCCAGAGCGACCGCGCCACCAAAGCTACGGATTAACTTTTTGTTGCGCTCCAGTACCGTTAAATCCCGACGAATTGTCTCAGGAGACGCTTTAAATAATCGTGATAATTCTGTTACCCGTACAGCACCTTGTTTTTGTACATGTGCGCATATCATTTTATGGCGCTCTGCCTGCAACATAGTATCGGTCCGTTATTATCAAATTAGCATGCTTATATAATTAACTGTTCCCTCATAAAATAAAGTGATAGGAATCAAGATTCATTTTATAAATATAATCGCAAACAGAAATGGTGATCTTTATCACAAATTAAATTGAGAATATTCTACTATTGGACATTTTTTTGAGATATACGTCACTAAATAAGCTTTATTCTGTCACCTAACGAAAAATTTAAATACAAAACAAAAATAATCGGGCATAGCAATCTCTTCCATTTATGACCGAATAACGCCCGAATAAAACCGTTTACGCCCACTTACCCTCTTTCATTGCCTTCTTACATGCCTTGAATATTTTACATTTCTTATATTCAGCGTAATTTAGGCAACATAATTTACGAGCAAAAATAGCCAAAGCCCAAAAGTTAAAGTTTATTTATATAATACATACAGATTATCGTGGAGTTAAAATGGATACGCTAAAGGAAAAAGTTCTTGCTGCGAATTTATCACTACCCCTTCATCAGTTAGTGACGTTTACCTGGGGAAATGTTAGCGGTATTGATCGCGAAAAAGGTGTCATGGTTATTAAACCTTCTGGGGTCGAATACACCAAATGGGCATTGCAGATATGGTGGTAGTGGATTTACAAAGTGGTGAAGTTATTGATGGACACAGGAAACCCTCTTCAGACACAGATACTCATCTGGCGCTATACCGTGCTTTCCCGGATATTGGAGGTATCGTTCATACCCATTCCCGACACGCCACAATATGGCTCAGGCCGGAAAAGATCTCACGACCTTTGGGACAACCCATGCAGATTATTTCTACGGCACTATCCCCTGTACACGCCCCATGAAGGATGACGAAATTAATGGACAATATGAATATGAAACGGGGCGAGTGATTATTGAAACGTTCAGGCAACGAGAAATATCTCCCGCTGACATTCCGGCTGTTTTAGTAAACAGTCATGGCCCCTTTGCCTGGGGAACTGATCCCGCGAACGCCGTGCATAACGCCGTTGTACTTGAAGAAATCGCCTATATGAATCTCTTTACACAACAGCTACACCCCCATCTTACGGCTATTCAACAGCCTCTACTGGATAAGCATTTTTTACGCAAGCATGGTGCCAATGCTTATTACGGGCAGTAACCCTCTAAGCATGGCCTGGCGTTGCCAGGCCACGAATCGCCCAGGACTTACCCCAACCGCGCCCTTGCAAAAGCAATCGCCTGCGCCACCTGCTGCGGTGAGACGCCGCCTTTTGCAGCACGCTTGTCGAGGCACGATTGCAGCGACAGAATCGGATAGACATCTTCGCCAATCATCTGGCTGAATTTCTGCAACTCACTGAGCGGCAGATCTTCCAGCGGTTTGCCCTGACGAATGGCTTCCACCACCGCTTCACCAACAATATGGTGCGCCTCGCGGAACGGTACGCCTTTCGCCACCAGGTAATCCGCCAGTTCAGTGGCGTTCGCATACCCCTGCTGCGCCGCTTCCTGGCAACGCGGACGTTTCACCTGAATGCCGTCCAGCACCAGCGCCGCCCATATGCAGCAGTCCAGCCAGGTATCGAGCGCGTCGAACAGACCTTCTTTGTCTTCCTGCATATCTTTGTTGTAAGCCAGCGGCAAACCTTTCAGCGTCATCATCATGCCGGTTAACGCCCCCTGCACCCGACCGCATTTACCGCGAATCAGCTCCAGCGCATCCGGGTTTTTCTTCTGCGGCATTAATGATGAACCGGAAGTCACGCGGTCCGAAAGCTCCACAAACCCCGCTTCGCCGGTGTTAAAGAAAATCAGATCTTCAGCAAAACGCGACAGATGCACCATGCCGATAGCGGCAGCAGAAAGCAGTTCCAGCACGTGGTCACGGTCAGAAACGCTGTCGAGACTGTTACGGGTCGCTGAAGCAAAGCCCAGCCAGCCTGCTAACTGTTCACGGTCGATTTCATAGGCCGTTCCCGCCAGTGCGCCACAGCCTAACGGGCTGACATCCAGACGCTTAAGTGCATCCTGCAAGCGGCTTTCATCACGCGCCAACATCTCAACATAGGCCAGGCACCAGTGCGCGAACGTCACCGGCTGGGCGCGTTGCAGGTGAGTGTAACCTGGCATCACCGCGTCCTGATTGTTTTGTGCGGTCTCGACCAGAGCGGATTGTAACTGCCGGTTAGCCGTCAGCAACTCGCTAACGGTATCTTTGCACCACAGTTTCAGGTCAGTCGCTACCTGATCATTACGGCTACGCCCGGTGTGCAGTTTTTTGCCTAACTGACCCACTTTGTCGATCAATTTGCCTTCCACCCAGCTATGGATATCTTCGGCGTCGCTTTCAAGGATTTGTTGTGGCCTGGCGCGAACATCTTCCAGCAGCACGTTCAGCGCCTCTTCCAGTTGCGCCTGTTCTTCTGCGGTCAACACACCGACCGTTACCAGGGCTTTGGACCAGGCCACAGAGCCAACAATATCCTGCTCCGCCAGACGGTAATCAAAGCGCAGTGAGTCGTTGAATTGTTTGAACCGTTGATCTGCTGCCTGGGTAAAACGCCCGCCCCAAAGTGCCATAACTCTGTTTCCTTATTTTGAAATTCAATGCCGGAAAGCTGCGCCTCCGGCCAACAAAACTTAAGCTAAAATCCGCGTACCCATCGGCATACCGTTAAACAGTGCCGGAAGCTGTTCCGCATGACGCCAGGAGGCGATATCCACCGGGCGGCCCAGCGTGCGTGCAGCATCCAGCGCCGCGTTCACTTTCACTATCATGCCGTCAGTAATAATGCCCTGCTCAATCAGTTGTTCTGCTTTCGCGGCGGTCATTTCGGCAATGCGTTGCCCTTTGCCGTCGAGAATGCCACTGACGTCGGAGAGCAAAATCAGATCCGCGCCCAGCGTTGCCGCCAGCGCCGTTGCCGCCTGATCGGCATTGACGTTCATCAGTTGCCCTTCGTCTGTTACGCCAATGGAGCTGACCACCGGCAGATAACCGTTCTCCAGCAAGGAGTTGATAAGCTTAGGCGAACCTGGCTGCGCCAGTCCAACATGGCCTAACTCTTCATCAAGCTGGGTCACTTTGACGCTGTCGCCGTCACCGAGAAACAAACCTACGGCCGCAATCTGATGCTTCTTCGCCCATGCCAGCAGGGTTTTATTTGCCGTTCCCGCCAGTGCTCCGGTGATAATGTCAATCTGATCAGCAGGCGTCACCCGCAGGCCGTTTTTCTTTTTCACCGGCAGATTCAGCCTTTCATCAGCTCATCCACCACGCAACCGCCGCCGTGCACAATCACCAGCGGACGCTGATGTGACACACGATAATTCACCAGTGCACTAAACAGACGTTCCAGCGCCTCTTCACTATCCAGCAGTACGCCGCCCAGTTTGATAATTAATGGATTCATCATTGCACCCTTAAATAAGAGACTGCGTTTCCGCATAGCCGAAACGAATATTGGCGCACTGTACCGCTTGTGCCGCCGCGCCTTTCAGTAAGTTGTCTTCGGTCGCCACAATAATCAGATGCTCGCCCTGAACGGCAAACCCGATATCGCAAAATGGCAGCCCAACGACATTTTTCAGCGCCGGAACGCCTTTGTCATACAGTCGCACCAGCGGTTTATGGGCATACGCCTGCTGTAACACTTGCGCGACTTGCGCCTGGGTCACACCCGGTTTCAGGCGGCAGGTAATGGTTTCGAGAATGCCGCGCGGGAAATTGCCCAGATGCGGGGTGAAGATAACGTCAGCACCGAGGTGTGTGGCGATCTCTGGTTGATGGCGATGGGTAAAGACGCCATACGGTTGCAGGCTAACTTCACAAAAACTATTTGAAATCGCTGCCTTACGTCCTGCACCGCTCACGCCGCTGGTGGCGTTGATTACCGGCCACTGATTGAGGTCAAGAAGATCGGCATCAATCAACGGTTTCAGCGCCAGCTGTGCCGCCGTCGGATAACAGCCTGGCACGGCAATCAAGTTCGCTTCTTTTAATTTATTACCGCACCACTCCGCCAGACCGTAGGCTGCCTGTTCCAGCAGTTCCGGATACTGATGGGTAAAGCCGTAATATTTTTCATAGAAGGTGGCGTCGTTAACACGAAACGCGCCGGAAAGGTCGAACACCACGCAGCCCGCTTCAAGAAATTGCGGCGCTAAATCGTGGCTAACTTCATGGGCGGTGGCGAGAAACACCACGTCCACCCCTGGGCTAAACTCGCTGATATCCGACATCGGCTGCAACGGCAGATCAACGATGCCTTTGAGCTGCGGATGCAAATCGGAGATTAACTTTCCCGCATCATTGCTTTGCGCTGAAACAGTCAAAGCGGTTATGTTCATATGCGGATGGCGATTTACATAGGTCACTAGCTCTGCGCCAGCGTAGCCGCTGGCACCCACAATCAGCGTATTCAACATCGGGGCTATTCACCTTCTTATGTCTGGTTGCCAGGTTAAACGTAAAACATTCACCTTACGGCTGGTGGGTTTTATTACGCTCAACGTTAGTGTATTTTTATTCATAAATACTGCATGAATATTGATACTATCATGACCAGAGGTGTGTCAACAATGAAAAACAAATTACCGCCATTTATCGAGATTTACCGTGCTCTGATTGCCACACCTTCAATAAGCGCCACGGAAGAGGCACTCGATCAAAGCAATGCAGATTTAATCACTCTGCTGGCGGACTGGTTTAAAGATTTAGGCTTCAATGTGGAAGTGCAGCCTGTGCCAGGAACTCGCAACAAATTTAATATGCTGGCAAGTATCGGACAGGGGCTGGCGGTTTGTTGCTGGCGGGGCATACCGATACGGTGCCATTTGATGACGGAGCTGGACGCGCGATCCGTTTACACTGACGGAGCATGACGGCAAGCTTTACGGCTTAGGCACCGCCGACATGAAAGGCTTTTTTGCGTTTATCCTTGATGCGCTACGCGATGTCGACGTCACGAAACTGAAAAAACCGCTCTACATTCTGGCGACTGCCGATGAAGAAACCAGTATGGCCGGAGCGCGTTATTTTGCCGAAACTACCGCCCTGCGCCCGGATTGCGCCATCATTGGCGAGCCAACGTCGCTGCAACCGGTACGCGCGCATAAAGTCATATCTCTAACGCCATCCGTATTCAGGGCCAGTCGGGCCACTCCAGCGATCCTGCACGCGGAGTTAACGCTATCGAACTGATGCACGACGCCATCGGGCATATTTTGCAATTGCGCGATAAGCTGAAAGAACGTTATCACTACGAAGCGTTTACCGTGCCATACCCCACGCTCAACCTCGGCATATTCACGGTGGCGACGCTTCTAACCGTATTTGTGCTTGCTGTGAGTTGCATATGGATATTCGTCCGCTGCCTGGCATGACACTCAATGAACTTAATGGTTTGCTCAACGATGCATTGGCTCCGGTGAGCGAACGCTGGCCGGGTCGTCTGACGGTCGACGAGCTGCATCCGCCGATCCCTGCTATGAATGCCCACCGAATCATCAACTGGTTGAAGTGGTTGAGAAATTGCTCGGAGCAAAGACCGAAGTGGTGAATTACTGTACCGAAGCGCCGTTTATTCAAACGTTATGCCCGACGCTGGTTCTGGGGCCTGGCTCAATTAATCAGGCTCATCAGCCTGATGAATATCTGGAGACGAGGTTTATCAAGCCCACCCGCGAACTGATCACCCAGGTGATTCACCATTTTGCTGGCATTAAAACGTAGGCCAAACAATGTCGGATGCGATGCTTGCGCATCTTATCCGACCTACACCTTTGGTGTTACTCGAGGCGATTTTTTAACATTCCCATAAGTTACGCTTATTTAAAGCGTCGTGAATTTAATGGCGTAAATTCCTGCTATTTATTCGTTTGCTGAAGCGATTTCGCAGCATTTGACGTCATCGCTTTTACGTGGCTTTATAAAAGACGACGAAAAGCAAAGCCCGAGCATATTCGCGCCAATGCGACGTGAAGGATACAGGGCTATCAAACGATAAGATGGGGTGTCTGGGGTAATATGAACGAACAATATTCCGCATTGCGTAGTAATGTCAGTATGCTCGGCAAAGTGCTGGGAGAAACCATCAAGGATGCGTTGGGAGAACACATTCTTGAACGCGTAGAAACTATCCGTAAGTTGTCGAAATCTTCACGCGCTGGCAATGATGCTAACCGCCAGGAGTTGCTCACCACCTTACAAAATTTGTCGAACGACGAGCTGCTGCCCGTTGCGCGTGCGTTTAGTCAGTTCCTGAACCTGGCCAACACCGCCGAGCAATACCACAGCATTTCGCCGAAAGGCGAAGCTGCCAGCAACCCGGAAGTGATCGCCCGCACCCTGCGTAAACTGAAAAACCAGCCGGAACTGAGCGAAGACACCATCAAAAAAGCAGTGGAATCGCTGTCGCTGGAACTGGTCCTCACGGCTCACCCAACCGAAATTACCCGTCGTACACTGATCCACAAAATGGTGGAAGTGAACGCCTGTTTAAAACAGCTCGATAACAAAGATATCGCTGACTACGAACACAACCAGCTGATGCGCCGCCTGCGCCAGTTGATCGCCCAGTCATGGCATACCGATGAAATCCGTAAGCTGCGTCCAAGCCCGGTAGATGAAGCCAAATGGGGCTTTGCCGTAGTAGAAAACAGCCTGTGGCAAGGCGTACCGAATTACCTGCGCGAACTGAACGAACAACTGGAAGAGAATCTCGGCTACAAACTGCCCGTCGAATTTGTTCCGGTCCGTTTTACCTCGTGGATGGGCGGTGACCGCGACGGCAACCCGAACGTCACGGCCGATATCACCCGCCACGTCCTGCTGCTCAGCCGTTGGAAAGCCACCGATCTGTTCCTGAAAGATATTCAGGTGCTGGTTTCTGAACTGTCGATGGTTGAAGCAACCCCTGAACTGCTGGCGCTGGTCGGCGAAGAAGGTGCCGCAGAACCGTATCGCTATCTGATGAAAAACCTGCGTTCTCGCCTGATGGCGACACAGGCATGGCTGGAAGCGCGCCTGAAAGGCGAAGAACTGCCAAAACCAGAAGGCCTGCTGACACAAAACGAAGAACTGTGGGAACCGCTCTACGCTTGCTACCAGTCCCTTCAGGCATGTGGCATGGGTATTATCGCCAACGGCGATCTGCTCGACACCCTGCGCCGCGTGAAATGTTTCGGCGTACCGCTGGTCCGTATTGATATCCGTCAGGAGAGCACCCGCCATACCGAAGCGCTGGGCGAGCTGACCCGCTACCTCGGTATCGGCGACTACGAAAGCTGGTCAGAGGCCGACAAACAGGCGTTCCTGATCCGCGAACTGAACTCCAAACGTCCACTGCTACCGCGCAACTGGCAACCAAGCGCCGAAACGCGCGAAGTGCTCGATACCTGCCAGGTGATTGCCGAAGCACCGCAAGGCTCCATTGCCGCCTACGTGATCTCGATGGCGAAAACGCCGTCCGACGTGCTTGCTGTCCACCTGCTGCTGAAAGAAGCGGGTATCGGCTTTGCGATGCCGGTTGCTCCGCTGTTTGAAACTCTCGATGACCTGAACAACGCCAACGATGTCATGACTCAGTTGCTGAATATCGACTGGTATCGCGGCCTGATTCAGGGCAAACAGATGGTGATGATTGGCTATTCCGACTCAGCAAAAGATGCGGGCGTGATGGCAGCGTCCTGGGCGCAATATCAGGCACAGGATGCATTAATCAAAACCTGCGAAAAAGCGGGTATTGAGCTGACGTTGTTCCACGGTCGCGGCGGTTCCATTGGTCGCGGCGGCGCACCTGCTCATGCGGCGCTGCTGTCACAACCGCCAGGAAGCCTGAAAGGTGGCCTGCGCGTGACTGAACAGGGCGAGATGATCCGCTTTAAATATGGTCTGCCAGAAATCACCGTCAGCAGCCTGTCGCTTTACACCGGGGCGATTCTGGAAGCCAACCTGCTGCCACCACCTGAGCCGAAAGAGAGCTGGCGTCGCATTATGGATGAACTATCAGTCATCTCCTGCGATCTCTACCGTGCTACGTACGTGAAAACAAAGATTTTGTGCCTTACTTCCGCTCCGCTACGCCGGAACAGGAACTGGGCAAACTGCCGTTGGGTTCACGTCCGGCGAAACGTCGCCCAACCGGCGGCGTCGAGTCACTACGCGCCATTCCGTGGATCTTCGCCTGGACGCAAAACCGTCTGATGCTCCCCGCCTGGCTGGGTGCAGGTACGGCGCTGCAAAAGTGGTCGAAGATGGCAAACAGAGCGAGCTGGAGGCTATGTGCCGCGATTGGCCATTCTTCTCGACGCGTCTCGGCATGCTGGAGATGGTCTTCGCCAAAGCAGACCTGTGGCTGGCGGAATACTATGACCAACGCCTGGTAGACAAAGCACTGTGGCCGTTAGGTAAAGAGTTACGCAATCTGCAAGAAGAAGACATCAAAGTGGTGCTGGCGATTGCCAACGATTCCCATCTGATGGCCGATCTGCCGTGGATTGCAGAGTCTATTCAGCTACGGAATATTTACACCGACCCGCTGAACGTATTGCAAGCCGAGTTGCTGCACCGCTCCCGCCAGGCAGAAAAAGAAGGCCAGGAACCGGATCCTCGCGTCGAGCAGGCGTTAATGGTCACTATTGCCGGGATTGCGGCAGGTATGCGTAATACCGGCTAATCTTCCTCTCCTGCAAACCCTCGTGCTTTTGCGCGAGGTTTTCTGAAATACTTCTGTTCTAACACCCTCGTTTTCAATATATTTCTGTCTGCATTTTATTCAAATTCTGGATATCCCTTCAGATATCCTTAAGGAATTGTCGGTACATTCGGCGATATTTTTTTCAAGACAGGTTCTTACTATGCATTCCACAGAAGTCCAGGCTAAACCTCTTTTTAGCTGGAAAGCCCTGGGTTGGGCACTGCTCTACTTTTGGTTTTTCTCTACTCTGCTACAGGCCATTATTTACATCAGTGGTTATAGTGGCACTAACGGCATTCGCGACTCGCTGTTATTCAGTTCGCTGTGGTTGATCCCGGTATTCCTCTTTCCGAAGCGGATTAAATTATTGCCGCAGTAATCGGCGTAGTGCTATGGGCGGCCTCTCTGGCGGCGCTGTGCTACTACGTCATCTACGGTCAGGAGTTCTCGCAGAGCGTTTCTGTTTGTGATGTTCGAAACCAACACCAACGAAGCCAGCGAGTATTTAAGCCAGTATTTCAGCCTGAAATTGTGCTTATCGCGCTGGCCTATACGGCGGTGGCAGTTCTGCTGTGGACACGCCTGCGCCCGGTCTATATTCCAAAGCCGTGGCGTTATGTTGTCTCTTTTGCCCTACTTTATGGCTTGATTCTGCATCCGATCGCCATGAATACGTTTATCAAAAACAAGCCGTTTGAGAAAACGTTGGATAACCTGGCATCGCGTATGGAGCCTGCCGCACCGTGGCAATTCCTGACCGGCTATTATCAGTATCGTCAGCAACTAAACTCGCTAACAAAGCTACTGAATGAAAATAATGCCTTGCCGCCGCTGGCTAATTTCAAAGATGAATCGGGTAACGAACCGCGCACCTTAGTGCTGGTGATTGGCGAGTCGACCCAGCGTGGACGCATGAGTCTGTACGGTTATCCGCGTGAAACCACGCCGGAGCTGGATGCGCTGCATAAAACCGATCCTAATCTGACCGTGTTTAATAACGTAGTTACGTCTCGTCCGTACACCATTGAAATCCTGCAACAGGCGCTGACCTTTGCCAATGAAAAGAACCCGGACCTGTACCTGACACAGCCGTCGCTGATGAACATGATGAAACAGGCCGGTTATAAAACCTTCTGGATCACCAACCAGCAGACGATGACCGCCCGCAATACCATGCTGACGGTATTTTCGCGCCAGACCGACAAGCAGTACTACATGAACCAGCAACGTACGCAGAGTGCGCGTGAATACGACACCAACGTGCTGAAGCCGTTCCAGGAAGTGCTGAATGACCCTGCGCCGAAGAAACTGATCATCGTTCATCTGCTGGGTACGCATATCAAATACAAATACCGCTACCCGGAAAATCAGGGCAAGTTTGATGGCAATACCGATCATGTTCCGCCGGGATTAAGCGCAGAAGAACTGGAGTCATATAACGATTATGACAACGCTAACCTGTATAACGATCATGTGGTTGCCAGCCTGATTAAAGACTTTAAAGCAGCAGACCCGAACGGTTTCCTGGTTTACTTCTCTGACCACGGTGAAGAGGTTTACGACACGCCGCCGCACAAAACTCAGGGGCGTAACGAAGACAACCCGACGCGTCATATGTACACCATTCCGTTCCTGCTGTGGACGTCAGAAAAATGGCAAGCGACTCATCCGCGTGATTTCTCACAGGATGTTGATCGTAAATACAGCCTGGCGGAATTGATCCACACCTGGTCAGATTTAGCGGGCTTATCTTACGACGGTTACGACCCAACCCGTTCAGTGGTGAATCCGCTGTTCAAAGAAACTACCCGCTGGATTGGTAACCCGTACAAGAAAAACGCGCTGATCGATTACGACACACTGCCGTATGGCGACCAGGTGGGTAATCAGTAAATGACCTTTGTATCGCGTCTGGCGCTATTTGCCGGATGCGATACTGCCGCAATGTTTACATCGCACTCCCATCAGCCACACTTTCAGGTGGCCTTTTTTAATAATGCCAGTTACTGTTTTCCCGTCTATGTACCTAAGGGAATAACATGTATCACGACGTCAGCTATCTGCTCTCCCGCCTGATCAACGGCCCGCTGTCCCTGCGCCAGATTTACTTTGCCAGCAGCAACGGCCCGGTGCCCGATCTTGCGTATCAGGTCGATTTTCCACGGCTGGAAATTGTGCTGGAAGGTGAGTTTGTTGATACCGGCGCTGGAGCAACGTTAGTTCCCGGCGATGTGCTGTACGTTCCCGCTGGTGGCTGGAATTTTCCACAATGGCAAGCCCCCGCCACTACCTTTAGCGTGCTGTTTGGCAAACAGCAACTCGGCTTCAGCGTCGTGCAATGGGATGGCAAACAATATCAAAATCTGGCGAAGCAACATGTCGCCCGACGCGGCCCACGCATAGGTTCTTTTCTGCTACAAACGCTCAATGAAATGCAAATGCAGCCGCAGGAGCAGCAAACTGCAAGGCTTATCGTCGCCAGCCTGCTTAGCCACTGCCGCGATTTGCTCGGCAGCCAAATCCAGACCGCCTCACGCAGCCAGGCACTGTTCGAAGCTATTCGTGATTATATCGACGAACGCTATGCCTCCGCGCTTACCCGCGAATCTGTCGCACAGGCATTCTATATTTCGCCAAATTACCTCTCGCACCTGTTTCAAAAAACGGGGGCCATTGGTTTTAACGAATACCTGAATCACACGCGACTGGAGCACGCTAAGACGTTATTGAAAGGCTATGACCTGAAGGTAAAAGAAGTGGCGCACGCCTGCGGCTTTGTCGACAGCAACTACTTCTGCCGTCTGTTTCGTAAAAATACCGAACGCTCACCGTCGGAATATCGTCGCAGTACCACAGCCAACTGACAGAAAAACCGACTACTCCAGAATGAGATGGGTTTGCTGCGGCGCAGAAAGCACTTTGCGCACCGCGCTCATCACCCGCTGCGGCTCACGCAGGAATGCGTAGATGCTGCATTGCACATAGCGGCAATGTCAAATCGCTCGGCACCGGCAAGCTCGATATCCGTAATTAACAGAGCAACATCCGCCCGACGGATATCCTCGTCCGCTAAACGATTCTCCGTTCCCAACGCGCCCTGGGTTTCAATGCTGACGCCCCACTTCTCTAACTGGCACAACTTTTCCAGCCGTTCCGCCGCCATATAAGTATGCGCCACGCCACTGACGCAGGCGGTTACTGCCACCAGGTATGCCATTTTAACCTCCCACGGTAACCTGAAATCCGGCCCGTTCTGCCATTTCGCGCATCGTTGCTACATCAGCTGACGACGGCGCAGGCACCTCTTTCATCGACCATGTTTTCCCCAGCAGGCGGTATTTCGGTTCGCCGTACTGGTGAAACGGTAACAGATGGATCTGCCTGATATTCAGCGGGATCAGCACGTCCAGCGCCTGCTGCATATTCTCCCGGCTGAGTGTAAAACCAGGGATCAGCGGTAAACGCGGGATCACGTTGACGCCCTCACTCACCAGCAAACGCAGATTCTCCAGCACGCGTGGCAGGTTCATCTTCACCACATCCCGCGCCTGAGTCGCGTCCATAATTTTTAAATCGAACAACACTTCATCGCACAATTTCGCCAGCGGTAACAGCTTGCTGGCTGGCACGTCTCCGGCAGTTTCAATGGCGCATGACACCCCCCACAACCGCAGCCGCTGTAAAAAACGGGTAGCAAACTCCGCCTGCATTAACACTTCGCCGCCAGAAAGCGTGACGCCGCCGCCGGACGTGCGAAAGAAAATGTCATCTTTCATCACTTCCCGTTCCAGCGCGTCAAGGCTGATATCGCGACCAATCCGTTCAAACGCACCGGAGGGGCATTCATCCGCATCACGCAAACATTTCGCACAGTGCAGACATTTCGCCTCTCTGCGTACCGTCTGGATTTTGCCGGAGATCGACTCCGGATTAGCACACCACGGGCAAAGATGCGGACAGCCTTTAAAAAAGACCACCGTACGAATGCCCTCGCCGTCATTCAGTGAATAACGCTGAATGTTGAAAATGCGCGCCACATCATCGCGGCGCGTTTCCACAACGTTACAGCTGATGCGCTGTCCGGCGGATGATGTCATCCTGGATCTCCTTCGACAGTTCGACAAAGAAGGCGCTGTATCCGGCAACGCGCACCACCAGCCCGGCATAATCTTGTGGGCGCTGTTGCGCTTCCCGCAACGTGTCGGCGTTCACCACGTTAAACTGAATGTGTTGTAACTTAAGCTGGGTAAATGCCCGTAAGAAGTCGGCCAGTTTGCGTAATCCCGCTTCACCTTCCAGGGTCGCCGGAGTGAATTTCACGTTCAGCAACGTACCGTTAGACAGCAGCGTATTATCGAGCTTACTGACTGACTTCAGTACGCCGTTGGCCCTTGTGCGTCCTGACCCAGCATAGGTGACAAGCCGCCGTCTGCCAGTTGTTCCCCGGCAAAACGACCGTCTGGCGTCGCGCCAACCACCGATCCCAACGGGACGTGAGCAGAAACGGTATACGATCCCGGCGTGAAGTAGCCGCCGCGCGGGTTCTGGTATTTTTCCACTTCTTTGCAGTAGTGGCGTAACAGTTCGGCGCTAATGTTATCCACCTCGTCGATATCGTTACCGTATTTCTCGAAGCGGTTAATTAAGCGAGCGCGGACTTTTTCGCCTTCTGGCGTTGCGAAGTTGGCTTTTAATACCGACAGCAATTCGTCAAAACTTAAACGCTGTTGATCAAAAATCATCCCTTTCAACGCATGGAGAGAATCGCTCAGGTTGGCGATACCAATTCCCTGTACGCCGGAGAAGTTATAACGCGCGCCGCCATCGGTAATATCGCGACCTTTTTCCAGACAATCGCTGATAAAAGACGAGAGCAGCGGTACAGGTGCCCAGTCGCGATGGCCGATATCACAAATATTGCTGCCCTCTACCATCAGGGTGATGTAGTGGCTGATCTTGGCGCGGATCTGTTCCAGTAAACCTTCATAAGTCAGCGCAGCATTGCCTTCATTTTCATGCAGGCAGATTTCCATCACTTTCAGCAGATTAAACATCGCGATGTCATGCAATCCGTAGGTTCTGCCGGGAATAGATAATTCCACACAGCCCACTACGGAATAGTCGCGCGCATCTTCCAGCGAAACGCCACGGTTGAGGAACGCTGGCACCACACTTCATCGTTAAAGATTTGCGGAATACCGGTGCCGAGGCGAATGGTTTCTGCGGTTTTCATCAGGAAAGGCGTGTCGATCAAGGCGTTAGTGCGCACGCGAGGTTCGGTTGCGGTAATTGCACGCTTTGATAGGCATCGAGGCAGAGGAACGAAAGCACGTTCACCGCGCTACGTCCGTTCTCGGTTAACCCGCCGAGCAGTGCGGTATAGCCGGTCGGGAACCCCGCAAAATAGCGCGCGCTGCTGGTGGAGCGCAACAACACGATGTCGTTGCATTTCACCCATAAAGATTCGAGCAGTTCTTTCAGGAACGCCGGATCTTCGCCCTGGGTTAAAGATGCCTGATAGAACGGCAACATATACTGGTCGAAGCGCCCCAACGATAGCGACTGGCGTTGGATTCGTATTGCAGAATGATGTTCATGTACCAGAATAACTGGCACGCCTGCCAGAACGTCTGCGGCTTATGTTCGGCGTTATGGCGGGAGATCTCCGCAATAGTTAGCAGTTCTTCGCGACGCTGGGCATCAGTGCAGCTTGCCGCCAGCGTTTCCGCCAGTTCGGCGTAACGCAGAATGTGTTTCTGCGAGGCTTCGAGCAATAACAACGCAGCCTGATAAAAGTGATTCTCCGGCTGTTGCTGACAATGTTGCTGCATCTGCGCCACCAGCTCCCCCAGCCCGTGATTCAGCAGGCGCGGGTAATCAATAATAATGTGCCCCTGGCCTTTATCCGTCTGGTTGATGCTGAAAATCTGCGTGCTGGTCGCGGCTTTTACTTCATCCGTCATCTGCCCGTTGATGAAATCTTTCATCGAACGTTTTTCCCAGTACGGGAACAACTCTTCGCGGTAGATACGTTTATCTTCTTCGCTGATAGCAAAGCGGTCCTGCGGACGCGTCGGGAACTGGTCCAACTCTTTCAGCAGCCAGTAAGGGTCCATTTCCGGCGACATAATCCCGGCGCGCGGTTTTACGGTGCGGTTACCGGCAATCAGTTCTTCATCACGAATCGAAATTTCAACATGTTCAAGGATATACGCTGTTGCTTTCGCCCGGCGCAATATCACCGGTTCGCCTTCGGTTTGCCGATGGCTGGCGGTATAAAGCAGCGCACGCTCCAGCGAGATTTCACGGGTATTGGCAAACAGTGCAGTTTTGAGGCGAGAGATACGATTCGTCATGAGGAACTCCTGTGGGAAAGCGAACCCGCTTACGGGCGGGATAAGAACTTAAGCGGTTTGTGCCAGGTGAGCTTCAATTTTGCTCATAATGGCATCAGCGCGTTTTACCGCGTCGCTGATGTTGACGCGCACGATGGTCTTGCCAGCAAAACGCTCTTCAAACTTGATGCCGATATCTTTGGTCAGAATCACCATATCGGCGCTCGCCACGTCTTCCGCAGTCAGTTCATTTTCCAGACCAATCGAGCCCTGGGTTTCTACTTTCACTTCCCAGCCTTTCGCTTTCGCGGCACTTTCCAGCGCCTCTGCCGCCATATAGGTATGGGCAACACCAGATGGACATGCGGTTACTGCAATAATTTTCGTCATGGCTCGTTCCTCAATTAATTAATTTCAAAATCCAAATCCAGGTCGTCTTCCTTCTCATCAGTCGAAGACCCATTTTTACGCGCCAGACTTTTCAGCACGTTCACGCAGACTGCCGTCACAACCGCCCCGACAGCCACTGCTGCGATATAACCAGCTTGCCTTCAACCACCGGCAGCACAATCAGACCACCCCAGCCTGCATAGCACTGCGCACCGACCAGCGCCGCAGTTACTGCACCACAAACTGAACCGACCATGATGGAAGGAATAACACGCAGCGGATCGGCAGCGGCGAAAGGAATCGCCCCTTCAGTAACCCCAACGCACCCCATCACCAACGCCGCCTTGCCGGTTTCGCGCTCTTCTGCGGAGAAATTTTTACGACCAATCAGCGTCGCCAGCCCCATCCCCAGCGGCGGGATACAAATACCCACGGCAGCAATGGCCACCACGTATATACACCCTGAGCAACGCAAATCAGCATGAAGGCATAGGCCACTTTGTTAACCGGACCGCCCATATCGAACGCCAGCATCAGACCCATGATCACCGCCAGCATTACAATGCTGCCCTGCTGCATCCCCTGTAGCCACTGAGTCAGGCTGTTGGTCAATGCCCCCACAGGCTCGCCCAGCCCCCACATCATGACGCCAGCGGTAATCAGTGTGCCGACGATAGGAATAATGAAGATTGGCATCACCGAGCGCAGAACTTTATGCACCGGAATTTTCTTCAGGTAATGCACCACAATGCCGCCGATAATCCCGGCGATCAGCGCACCAAAGAAGCCCGCACCAAAGCTGTTACCAACCCAGGCACCGATAGCGCACGGAGCCAGCGCAGAACGCTCTGCAATGGAGTAACCAATGTAAGCGGCGAGGAAAGGCACCATCAGCGTCAAACCCGCAACGCCGATATCAAACAGTTTTTTCAGATTCGGATCGGCTACGGCATCCGGCACTGCGCCTTTGCCATACAACATGACGGAAACCGCCAGCAAAATACCGCCCGATACCACGAAGGGAATCATGTGTGAAACGCCCGTCATTAAATGCTGACGGGTATTTTTCAGGATCTGCACCAACTCATTCATAAGCTGCTCCCGGGCTTGCAAAAGCCCATGTCCATATTTTGATGGAGGAAACAATAGGCAATCGCAGGCGGAGCAAACAGTGGATAAAAAGGCCATTTACTGGACTTTTGTAATATCAGTACAAAAATGCGATCCGCCTCATAACTTGCGATAATCCGGAAGCATGCCGCAAAACGGCGTCTTGTGAGACGCGTCGCAAATTGACGGTTACATTACATTTGTCCAGCTTTTGGCAGATTTGTCACATGGCAGGCCGTTGCCGTGCGCTCTTATCCTGTAAACAGAAAACCGTACCGGGAGAGAGGCAATGGCCCTGATTGTGGAATTTATTTGTGAGCTACCTAACGGCGTACATGCACGTCCGGCAAGCCACGTTGAAACGCTGTGTAATACTTTTTCATCACAAATTGAGTGGCATAACCTGCGCACTGACCGCAAGGGCAACGCCAAAAGCGCCCTTGCGCTGATTGGCACCGATACGCTGGTGGGCGATAACTGCCAGTTACTGATTTCCGGGGCCGACGAACAGGAAGCGCACCAGCGTTTAAGCCAATGGCTGCGCGATGAATTCCCCCACTGCGACGCACCGCTGGCGGAAGTAAAATCTGACGAACTGGAACCACTGCCGGTTTCACTGACCAATCTGAATCCGCAAATTATCCGCGCCCGCACCGTGTGCAGCGGTAGCGCAGGTGGCATTCTGACGCCGATCTCTTCTTTAGATCTCAATGCGCTGGGTAATCTTCCGCTGCCAAAGGCGTTGACGCCGAGCAATCCGCGCTGGAAAACGGCCTGACGCTGGTACTGAAAAACATTGAGTTTCGTCTGCTGGATAGCGACGGTGCCACCAGCGCGATTCTGGAAGCGCACCGATCCCTGGCTGGCGATACTTCTTTACGTCAGCACTTACTGGCAGGCGTCAGCGCCGGATTAAGCTGCGCCGAAGCAATTGTCGCCAGTGCGAATCACTTTTGTGAAGAGTTTTCCCGTTCCAGCAGCAGCTACCTGCAAGAACGTGCCCTGGACGTACGCGACGTCTGCTTCCAGCTGCTTCAGCAAATCTACGGTGAGCAACGCTTCCCGGCACCGGGCAAACTGACGCAGCCCGCCATTTGTATGGCTGATGAACTGACCCCCAGCCAGTTCCTCGAACTGGATAAAAATCACCTCAAAGGATTGTTGCTCAAAAGCGGCGGCACCACCTCACATACGGTGATCCTTGCCCGTTCGTTCAACATTCCGACGCTGGTTGGTGTGGATATTGATGCCCTCACTCCGTGGCAGCATCAAACGATTTATATCGACGGAAACGCTGGGGCGATTGTGGTTGAGCCAGGGGAAGCCGTAGCTCGTTATTATCAGCAGGAAGCCCGCGTACAGGACGCCCTGCGTGAGCAACAGCGTGTCTGGCTGACCCAACAAGCCCGTACCGCTGACGGTATCCGCATTGAAATTGCCGCTAACATCGCTCACTCCGTGGAAGCGCAGGCCGCATTCGGCAATGGTGCGGAAGGCGTTGGTTTATTCCGCACTGAAATGCTCTATATGGATCGCACCAGTGCACCGGGCGAAAGCGAGCTGTACAACATTTTTTGTCAGGCGCTGGAGTCCGCCAACGGACGCAGCATTATTGTGCGCACTATGGATATTGGCGGTGACAAACCCGTTGATTATCTGAACATTCCCGCAGAGGCAAACCCGTTCCTCGGTTATCGCGCCGTGCGTATTTATGAAGAGTACGCGTCGTTATTTACCACACAACTACGGTCGATTCTCCGTGCCTCCGCTCACGGCAGCCTGAAAATCATGATCGATGATCTCTCAATGGAAGAGATCTTAATGGGTGAAAGAAAAACTGGACGGAAGCCAAAACAAGCCAACTGCGTAAACCGAACACATTCCGTTTGATTGAT
>ENA-OQDE01000547-OQDE01000547.1-human-gut-metagenome-genome-assembly--contig:-NODE-547-length-21209-cov-8.383929_pt1 | contig 21209 bp, 18 predicted proteins | sample MGYA00242768_ERZ504595 | MGnify/ENA primary metagenome ERZ504595 (study PRJEB26092, sample SAMD00036307) | human gut metagenome | host: Homo sapiens | study: EMG produced TPA metagenomics assembly of... | reverse complement strand
GGCAAAGCCTCGGTCTGGTACTGAAAGTAAAACCTTTCAAGATCTTCACTGCTATACATAAATCCTAAAATTTTTGTTCGCAGCGAAGATAGAGATTTCAATTATGAGCCAATTTTTGACTGCTTACTATATTTTTCTTATAACAATTCTATTTTTCATTATTTACAGTAATCCTAATAATTTCTCCATCAATCAAGAACACTCCCTTTATAATAGCAGTCACTCATAACATCTATATCACTCTTCTTTCAATTTGCATAGATGCAGACCAATAATATAGTTATATATAATCAAAAACAATTTTTTAATGTAATTGCGAAAAACAAGAATTATCCTCCCAGCCGTATTAGCCGGTTTATGACACATTTATTGGCAAATACAGCTTTTTTAATAAATGATAAATATAGGAATAATCACTATTCCACCTTCTCAAACGGAAAAGCCTGAAGATAACTAATAGCCACCGTCATATTACCAAAAGCAAACACCAGCTTGGTATTCCGATGCAGACGCATGATACACCCCTCCTTCCCTTGAAAGACACCACCCGTAATACGTATCTTCTGCTTTTTCTGAATATACTCTTCAAGAGGCTTATCCATCAGTTCAATGTTATAAGGCATGGATTCATACAGATAAATAAATTCTTCCATCTGTCTATGGGGAATAACAGCCACGCTATAGGAATTGCGGTCTTTTGCAAGATACTGCCGGGGGAACAGATGGGCAAGGATGAGATTCAATTCATCCAACGGGGCACATACAAACAGATAACCATCACCCGTGATTTCCTTTTCATCCGTCAAAGCGTTCAACTTCTGTACAGAGCCTGTCGCGAACGCCTCCTTTACGGCAAAGGCGGACTCCCGACGGGCAGCATATTCTTCCTTGCTATAAGGACACCGTTCAAAACGTCTTTTATGGTCAGCAGAGGTATATGAAAACACTTTGAAGCAGAAATATCTTTCTTCCTTCATGCCAGACCGGGTATTAATCATCACAGCTCTCCTGCCGGTAAAGATTTCGATATAGCGTTTCAGCTCTCTGTTGCGCAGGAACATATAATACCACTTGTGGTCAGGATATTCTTTTTCTTCCCCCGTCTGTGACGTGGTTATCAGATCTGACCCCTGGTCTGGGCAGGAAGCGATTGAACTGCATGGCAGTAACCTAGGCGCTTTACCCGTTATGTTTTGATTCTGCGGAAAGGAATATTCAGTACCCAAATCCGCATCATTACAGATTTGCATCAAAACATAAATTATTTATCATTTGTACTTCTAAAATGAAAGCTTGTTGAAGCTTCATTTTTGGGGTTCTCTTAGTAAGAGATCCCCATTTGGCTGCAAAAGTAGCTATAATTCCCAAGAAATGGAAATCTTTTGTTGTTTTAAAATGCTTTTAACAAGAAATGTATGAGAATTGTTCGTAAAAGGTTATGAATTACGATATGTATGTTTCACATTATCAATAGATTAAATAGAAATGGGGATCTCTTACTAAGAGAACCCCATTTTTTATAAAACGAATCATGCTATCAAACAGCTGATTTTCAGATCTATCACACTTGTTCATGATAAAAATAAATTATCCCAAATTAGATATCACACGAAGTCACACAGTATTTCCTAATGGCACGATCCTTTAGATCAGCATTCTGTATATTTCTATATCTCCCCATACAAAAGTCATTCAATATTTTGTATCTATCACCAACAAGGCATATTTTGATTACTTTGCCGAATATTGAATATTCTCCCAGCTCTTATGTTAGGATTCTAGAAATATTTCTCCGAAAATGATCTGATTTTATCCAAGCCAATAGAACATTCAGGCTGTCATCCTACAGCCTGAATGAATACTTCCCCTACAACCCCCTTAAAATAATCTGATTGGCTCGGTCTATCTGTGAAGTGGAGATGGATGCCAGATAAATATGAGTGGTCTTTTCATTATCGTGCCCCAACCCTTCGCGGATGATGTCTGTAGACACCTTCCTGTCCTGCGCTATGCTGGCCCAGCTATGGCGCGCCACATAGAAAGTCAACGGCGCCTTTAATTCCAGCCGCAAGCCTATTTTATTCAAACCCCGTCCTATTTGCTTGGCCCTCAGTTTATATTGCTTGCGGTCATTTATGTCACAATACCGCAAAATAGGCAGCAGGTACTCGGAAGTGTCATCCTTGTATTTATCCACAATCTCCTGCATCAGCTCCTCCCACAGAATAGTCAGCCGTTGCCCGGTCTTTTTCCGGCTGTATGTCAGAATTCCATTCTGGAGGTTGCTCTTCTTCAAGTGTGCCATATCAATAAACGACATGCCCCGGGTATAGAAACTGAAAAGGAAAATATCCCGTGCCAGCTCCAACTGGGGTTCGAATGACAAATCAAGTTCCTTGATCATTTTGATGATTTTAAAGGGAACGGCCCGTTTTACGGTCTTGTCTATGCCGGTATAGACATGTTTGAAAGGTTTCTTGTCGGTGGTATAACCTTGCTCTACAGCCAGATTATACACACTCCGCCAGATTCTCATATAATAGGAAGTACTGTTCTTTACCAAGCCCTTCTCTTTCAGATAGGCTTCATACATCTCCATCAGCTCCGAATCAAAGGCTTCAAAACTCAGATCCTCATTCTTTCTGAATTGGATAAAGCTGTTCATTGTCGAGGTATAGCCTTCTGCCGTCCGTCCCCTTTTCTGCCGCTCCAGTTTATTGATACATCGTTGCATGAAGTTGAACACACTCTCTACAGAAGGGATTTCCGGAAAGAAGCCACGATATCATCAATGGTGTATTCCACACCGGTCCGCTCCAGATCATTGATAATACCTTGTAACCGCGTCATCTCCCAATTCGTCTGGTCACGTATCAGCAGAAGACGCGCTTTACATTCAGACTGTGTTGAAATAAGCAGACTGCCGGTGGAGTCGTCCCACTCGGAAGGCATGATCCGATAAGAAGTCTTGATGAGCCGTGTCAGTCTGTAATGAATAATTTGATAACTTAATACGCCCTTTTTTCCTTTTACGCTCGATGGGCGGAATTTCAATTTAATGGATGCCATATTTCTTTTCTATATTATGGTTTTGTTATTCAAAACGAATATAGCAATATGGCATCAGGTACACTGTTGCACCTCCGGTTATTCTATCCTTCTATCTCGCTCAGTTCCAACCAGCGCATGGTCTTTTCATCAATCAAATCATTCAGTTCCGGCAACCGTTTGGATTTCTCCGTCAGTTCCTCTACTCCCAGCGTACCGCTGCAAAGGGCGGCTTCTATATCGGCCTTCTCCTGCTCCAGCCCGGCTATTTCTTGTTCCAGCTGCTCGAACTCTTTCTTTTCCTTGAAAGACATCTTCCGCTTGTCATTCAAGCGCACACGGGCGGTCTTTTCCTCCTTCGGCTTCTCCGCCTCTTTCTCGCGCTGCTCTTTCGCCTCGCGCCAGTCACGATAATCAGAGTAGTTACCCGGAAAATCACGAATGTCTCCCTGCCCCTTGAATACCAACAAGTGATCTACCACCTTGTCCATGAAATAACGGTCGTGGCTTACTACGATTACACAGCCCTTGAAGTTCTGCAAATATTCTTCCAATACCTGAAGGGTGATGATATCGAGATCGTTGGTAGGCTCATCCAGCACCAGGAAGTTGGGATTACGCATCAGCACCGTACACAGGTACAGGCGGCGGCGTTCTCCCCCACTCAGTTTATATACATAACTATGCTGTGTTTCGGGGGTAAACAGAAAATGTTGCAGAAACTGGGATGCGGTCAGCTTCTTGCCATTTCCCAATTCGATGACTTCGGCAATATCCTGCACCACGTCGATGACCTTCATTTGCTCATCAAACTTCAGGCCGTCCTGAGAATAGTATCCGAAACGGACTGTCTCACCGATATCCAGTGTTCCACTGTCCGGCTTCTGTTCGCCCATCAGTATTTTAATGAACGTGGACTTTCCCGTACCATTGTTTCCCACGATGCCCATCTTCTCATAACGGGCAAAGATATACGAGAAATCTTCCAGAATCTTCAAATCACCGAAACGCTTGTACAGATGGTCCGCCTCAAAAATCTTGGAGCCGATGTAAGAGGCTTTCATATCCAGTTTCACATTGCCGTCGTTGAAACGCTGCTTCGCCACTTTCTCCAGTTCGTAGAAAGCTTCTTCCCGATAACGCGCTTTATGTCCGCGTGCCTGGGGCATACGGCGCATCCACTCCAGCTCTGTGCGGTACAAGTTATTGGCACGGGCTATTTCGGCATTGGTCGCCTCGATACGCTCCTGCCTCTTTTCCAAGTAATAGCTGTAGTTCCCTTTATATGAATAGACCTGCTGATTGTCTATCTCGATAATTTCAGAGCAGACGCGGTCCAGGAAATAACGGTCGTGCGTCACCATGAGCAGACTGATGTTTCCCCGACCGAGATACCCCTCCAGCCACTCCGTCATATCCAGATCAAGATGGTTGGTAGGCTCATCCAAAATCAGGAAATCGGGCTCGGTTATCAGCACATTCGCCAAAGCCACCCGTTTCAACTGACCTCCGGAAAGATGTTTGATCTGCTGGCTGAAGTCCCGGATTTTTAATTGAGAAAGGATTTGTTTCGCCTTCCGTTCATAATCCATGCCTTTTCGTGCTCCATCCGTGCCAACAGCTCTTCCAGTCCCGGATTGCCTTCGGTTTCCATGCAGCTTTCATATTCTTTGATGAGTTCCACCGTGCTGTTTCCGTGATAGAAACAGGCTTCGAGCACGGTCAGGTCTTCGGGATAATGTGGGTCTTGCTCCAAATAGCCCACCCGCAAATCACGACGAAAGACGATGCTTCCTTCATCATATCCCTCCTTACCGGCTATTATATTAAGTAAGGTAGTCTTGCCTGTACCGTTCTTTGCTATCAGACCGATGCGTTGTCCTTCGGCCACTCCAAATGAAATCTTCCGGAACAATACCAAGTCACCGAATGACTTGGTAAGCCCGTCTACTTGCATATATGGGGTCATTATTTGTCTATTTATTTAAATCATCCAACACTGCCTCCGCCTCTCGCTTAATTTTCCTGAATTCGGATTTCAAGTCGCAGGGAAGTCCCTTTTTAGCTTGTCCCCACACCAGTGCGGCAGGGTCCAGCACCATATCCGAACACATAAACTGCAAGGCGGGATATTCTTTCTGTCCCTCAATGACAGTCACCCATTCCATACCTTCCATCTCATTCACCAGAATGGCTCCGAAGGCAATACCGAAATTCTCCCACGCCATACGCTGCTGGGTCTGGAAACGTCCGCTGTCCATTACCTGCTGTATACTGTCAATATCGCTCTCCGACGCAGTGAAATCCTTGGTGAGTTGCTTTTTAATCGTGGTAGAAGCCCACTCAAAGGCGGTGTTCACCTCCCCGATTTCCAAGACACGGATCGGAATGATCTCACGCGGGTGACTTACACCTTCTTTGCGGATCTGCAAAGACCGGATGATTTCTTCTGCCGGATGCTTGTCACCTCCTTTGGACACGGTAAAAGAACATTCGAAAGAAAGATCCCCCTCTCCTGTCACCCAGATATGAGTGGTGTACCAGGCGCCTTCTTCCTGAAAAGTTTCCGCGCTGTAAGCACAATCCCACTTGCCCACTTTCACCAGGGTGGAAGAAGTATTTTCTTTCAATTCGTATGCGATGCACTGCGGACCATAGTCAGCCGCTTCATCCTTATAGGCCGATATGCGGAAATTACCTGTCCACCGGTCAGGATTATAGAATAAAAAACTCTCTTCTGTATCTTCAAACTCGTGCCAGCCCATCGGGTATTCCAATGAGAACCAGCCACCGGGAGAAATGTATTTCATAGTCTCTATCTTTTTAATTCATTACTAACGGAAACGATCGTTTTACTTTACCGGCAATATCTCAATCCAGTAATCATCAGGATCATTGATGAAATACAAGCCCATAGCGGTGTTCTCGAAGCAAACGCATCCCATTTCCTTATGGAATTTACGGACTTCGTCATAATCACCTTCCACACGCAGACACAGATGGCTTTCGTTCTCACCCAACTCGTATGGCTGGGTATGGTCACGCAACCAGGTCAGTTCCAACAAGAAATTGCTGTGGTCATCGGCCATATACACCAGCACGAAGGAACCGTCCGAAGCTTCCTTACGATGAGACTCATGCAAACCTAACGCTGTTTCATAAAACTTGATACTCTTGTCCAGATCAGTTACATTGATATTGAAATGATCAAATCTTCCTTTTACTTTCATATTGTGTTATTCTTTTGTTATTCAATCTCTATTTTTTGTCCGCGATGTGTCAATGACACAAAACGCACTCCATGCGCTTCGGCAAAGTCGCGGAAAGCATTTGCCTTGGCATACTCCGGTGTGAAATGCATGGGTACAAAGATATGAGTTTTTATCTTTGTTACAAACTGTCCGGCACCCCGCATGTATTCTTTTCCCAAACGGGGGTCAACGGGAAACATCGCCACATCCACTTCGGGCGTATAGGCGTAAAGATCATCCAGCTCATGCAGGAAATTCTTCTCGGCTCCCTTCCACTCCGCTCGGTACTCTCGTCCATCCAATGCCAGTTATTCAAATCACCGGCATGAAAAATCTTTTTTCCACTTGCCTGAAGCAAAAACGATACTCCCACATCCGTGGAACCGAAAGCACGCACGCTCAATGTTTCATCCTTATATTCCTCTCCTTTTTTCAGCCAGACGGCATCTTCTTTCTGCGCCCTGCGATGACGCAAAATGTCTTTCGAGAAAATATAGATAATATCCGGCCGCTGTTCACGCCATTGCAATACCTCTTTATTAAAATGATCCGGATGAAAATGACTGGCCAGCACATACAGTTTTCCGGGTCTCCGCAATAATTCGCTGTGTACGGTTCCTTCCGGCATTCCCGCCTCTTGATTGCTGAAAGTCCCATCCATCAACCGGTTCAAATCCGCCTGCGCCTGTCCATCCTCCGAATCACGGTAATAATCCATGATTACAGTAAAGCCATCGCCTGACAAGGCGAATCCGCTATGATATATATAAGTAAGTTCCATATCCATACAACAAATTTATTTACCGATAGGTTGCACCTGCGCACGGGTCTTTTTATCAATCTCCAGAAACATATAATTCACTTTACCCGAATGTATCAGGGAGTCATTCTCCCGGTATTTCCTCGTAGCGTATTCCTTTGATTTCTCGTAGGTCAGTTTCGACATCTGGTTCTGGGATTTGCCCACCATGGTAGAATCCAGCTTCTCATCCGGAAAGAAATCATCCAGATTCACATCCCCTATCATCGTGGTTTCCAGAAAATTCATATTCTTATGTGATTTGTCCGTGTAATAACCCACAAACATATGTCCCGGAATACGCACCAGGATAGGATTGATATTGATGGCTTTCATCAGTGAGGCCAGCAACACGCTGCCATCCACACAGTTTATCTGCGAGGATTCCAGCGCATCGTCCAAGGTACGGACGCGCTGTGTATAAACCACATTGGACGAAAGACTGGTATTGGTGGTGGAGCTGTACTTAAAGTTCCGCTTTTGCAACACATTCCACAATGCATAGACCTGTTTGTCCACATTCTCCGACTGGTGTGCATTACCTTGATACCCAAGAAAACGATTGACGATACGTGTATCCAAGGCTTCACGCAATAATTTGTCAATCTGAGGATGCTCCTCGTTGACGTAGGCCGCAAAAAACTCTCCCGTATCGTGAAACTTCATTTTATCGTCCACATATCCTAAAGGGCACTCATTGATACTGCGCATCGAGATGGTTTTCAAACGCTGTGGAAGTTCTTTCTTATTCAATTCCGCCTTGACGGAGATGCTAACGGGCACTGCCTGATTATTATCACGCAAAGCCTGATAGTTCCATATAATATCCGGGAAAACCAGATATTCTTTCCCCGCCTTGGGTAAAATAAACTCAGATACAGACTGAGAGAAAAAAGGAGTCTCGGCCACTTCTATACGCAATTTGCTATTGGCATAACTGTTCTTCAGCCGGATGGCGATACACGACTTGGGATTTCCGATATAATCGGAATCGGCAGGTACGATTAAACTGGCATCTGTGGTTGCGGTAGAAAGAATGGTTGCAGGGAAAATATTACCACCCAGCTGTCGGTAATCTCGAACCCGGATTTAAAAGGCTCATACCGATAAATAAAGACTGAAAATGCCATTACCAGTATAGCAGATAATATTAATGTGGACCATTGCCACTTGTTCAGTTGTTTCATATTCCACTTTTCTACGCTATCTGTTAATCAGTTGTTTTTATGATTCCCCATCCACCATCATTCACTACAGACTACACTGATTGACACAGGTTCCATATCAAGCAATTGCTTTTCAATAGAAATAATCTGCATCAATCCGTGCAATCGGTGGCGAAAAGCTCGTTATCTCACTGCGATACTCTCTATCTCCACAAGCGCTCCTTTCGGCAAAGCCTTAACAGCTACAGCAGAACGGGCAGGGAAATCTCCTTCGAAATACTTGGCATAAACAGCGTTCATTTCAGCAAACAAAGACATATCTGCCAAAAATACGGTTGTTTTTACGATATTAGCGGTAGTCAGACCGGCTTCTGCCAATACATTCTTGATATTCTCAAAACCTGGGTAGTCTGTTCAGTCACTCCTCCCGGAACAAATTCACCGGTAGCAGGATCAACGGGAATCTGACCTGACAGGAATACCATACCATTCACTTCAACAGCTTGACTGTAAGGACCTATAGCAGCAGGAGCCTTTTCTGTAAAAATCACTTTTTTCATCTTTTCTCTATTTATAATTAAGTAAAAATCAAATTTGACGGGCTAAATTAGTATTTTTTTCGCTATTTCATGCAGACTCTGCTGAACAATCTGACCTATTTTTACGTTCATTTAACATCAGGGTTTTCACAGACAGAAAGGATGTTTCCCCACGTCGTTTTTTTTTTTATTAATTTCATTAAATTCGGCAAAAAATCTTCTGTAATATGCATGAGATTAAAAAAAAATATCTACTTTTGTCCTCGGTAAATACGTCAGTTCCCTATCCGGGAAAGTCTGTTTACTTCCTGATAACAATCAAAACAACATCAATCCCATAATCGTAATTATGAGTGCATTTCCCCCTTCTAACACATTTTTGTGTAGATTGTGCTCCTTAATTATACCATTAAAAGATTATAAAGAAATATATTACTAATAACTATACTCTATGTATAACATTATTCAATTAAACGACAAAGACTTGTCGGAATTACAATCGATTGCCAAAGAGTTGGGTATCAAGAAAACAGACTCTCTAAAAAAAGAAGATCTGGTTTATAAAATTCTGGACGAGCAAGCCATAGTCGGAGCAACCCAAAAAGTAGCGGCAGAAAAAGCCAATGAAAGTCAACCCCGTAAAAGATCACGTATCAACGTTAAAAAAGACGGTGACAAGGTCTATACTGCAACCAAGGACAAGGCACAGAAACTGGAAGCCAATACCCCGCAGCCTGCCGCCGCAGCTGCCGAAACAGTAAAAGAGACTGCTCCTGTAGCGGTAACACCACAAACAGAAGCCGTGGCCGAAACAAGTGCGGAAGAAAAAACACCTAAAAAAGAGGACGCAAACCGGGTAGTAAGAAAGTAACAGCCAAGACAGAAGAACAACCTGCAACGAAAACGAAAGAAACTGCAAAAGAGGAAGTGAAAGCTGAAGCACCGGCGAAACCGACACCCAAAAAAGCAAAAAAAGAAGAAACACCGGCTATTCCCGAAGAAAAAGAAGTGATTCTTCCCGAACTGGAATTCGGCAGTGAAACCGATGATTTTATTCCTATCGAGGATCTTCCTTCAGAAAAAATAGAACTTCCTACTGAGTTGTTCGGCAAATTTGAGGCTACCAAAGTAGAAACACCGGCTCCGGTACAGACACCTGCCCCCAAATTCCAACCACGCCAGCAGCGCGATCAAAATCAGAAGTACAACAATCCGCGCAACAATAATTACAACAATCCTCGTCAGGCAAACAATAATAACAATACGACGGCTGAGGGAGAAGCGTCTGCCAGCATTCCTCAACAACCGGAACGCAAACAGGTGGAAAAGCCTTACGAATTTGAAGGTATCCTGACCGGTACCGGGGTATTGGAAATCATGCCCGACGGATACGGTTTCCTCCGTTCATCCGATTACAACTATCTTTCCTCACCCGATGATATTTACGTTTCACAATCGCAAATAAAACTGTTCGGTTTGAAGACCGGTGATGTAGTGGAAGGCTCTATCCGTCCGCCCAAAGAAGGAGAAAAATATTTCCCGTTGGTAAAGGTGGAAAAGATAAACGGTTTGGATCCCGGATTGGTACGTGACCGCGTTCCGTTTGATCACCTGACCCCGCTGTTCCCCGATGAAAAGTTCAAACTTTGCAAAGGGGATATAGTGATAACCTTTCAGCCCGTGTGTAGATATGTTCTCACCTATCGGTAAAGGACAGCGTGCTTTGATTGTGGCGCAGCAAAACCGGTAAGACGATCCTGATGAAAGACATCGCTAACGCAATCGCAGCCAACCATCCGGAAACGTACATGATCATGCTGCTTATTGACGAACGTCCCGAAGAAGTGACAGATATGGCGCGCAGCGTAAATGCCGAAGTGATCGCTTCTACATTTGACGAACCGGCAGAACGTCACGTAAAGATTGCAGGTATCGTACTGGAAAAAGCAAAACGCATGGTAGAATGCGGTCACGATGTGGTAATCTTCCTCGACTCTATCACCCGACTGGCACGTGCATACAATACGGTTTCTCCTGCTTCCGGCAAGGTATTATCCGGTGGTGTGGATGCAAATGCCCTGCATAAGCCCAAACGTTTCTTCGGTGCTGCCCGTAACATTGAAAACGGTGGCTCGCTGACCATTATCGCAACCGCACTGATTGACACCGGTTCCAAGATGGATGAAGTAATCTTCGAAGATTCAAGGGTACAGGTAACATGGAACTCCAGCTGGACCGCAACTTGAGCAACAAACGTATCTTCCCGGCAGTAAACATCGTGGCATCAAGCACCCGCCGCGACGACTTGCTGCTCGACAAGACTACTTTGGACCGTATGTGGATTCTTCGCAAGTATCTGGCAGATATGAATCCTATCGAAGCCATGGATTTCGTAAAGAGTCGTTTGGAAAATACCAAAGACAACGAAGAATTCCTGATGAGCATGAACTCATAAAAAATAAATCTCTTTTATTAAATGACGCAGGCTATACCTTTTCATTAAGGTATGGCCTGTTTTTATTATACTTCAATCAATATATCAATGCATCAATTTGCTAATATGCCCATGACCACGCAGAGTAGAATGCAGCAAATTGACACATTGGCAAATTATCCAATGGGTACAAAACCTGATTCCTTCCGTCTGATTAAAAAGACCTTTAAATCCGGAGAACCCATGAAAACAAAAATAATCTGCTTTATCGCATTTGTCAGTTATACCTTTTATTTAACCGCAGGAGATATTTATGTTTCTCCCTACGGTAACGACAATGCTGCCGGTACACGCCAATCTCCCCTCCAGACTCTGGAACAAGCCATCAAGCAAGCGCGCGAATGGAGAAGATTGCAATCACCCGAAACAACCGGAGGCATAAATATCCTATTGGAGGAAGGAATATACCCACAATATAAAAGCCTGTTCATCCGCCCCGAAGATAGCGGGACAACAGACTCTCCCACCCGTATCACCGCTGTTCCCAATGCCCGTGTAGTCTTAAGTGGCGGAGTTCCTGTGACAGATTGGGAACAAGGATGCAAAGATACCAGAATACCAGAAACACTTAGAAATAAAATATGGGTAGCGGAAGCGCCCCGTATGGGAAACAGGATATTGGAAACCCGGCAAATGTGGGTCAACGGAACAAAAGCACAGCGGGCCGCACAGTTTCCCGACGGAGTAATGGAACGCATGATTGATTTTAACCCTGAGGAAGAGACGATCACCATTCCCACTCCACAAACAGCAGGGTTGAATGCCGCTTCACAAGTAGAGATGATCGTTCACCAACGTTGGGCCATCGCCATACTGAGAGTGAAGGAAATGATTACTGAAGGGGCAAATACAATCGTCCGTTTTCATGATCCCGAAAGCCGGTTGGAGTTTGCCCATCCCTGGCCTCAACCTGTCATTGACGGAGAAAAAGGAAACTCCACCTTTTGTCTGGTCAATGCTCTGGAACTATTGGACCAGCCCGGAGAATGGTATCAGGATTACCCTTCCGGACGCATCTATTATTACCCGCGTCCTCACGAAGACATGACGAAGGCGCAAGTCATTATTCCGGCTTTAGAGACTTTACTGACTATAAGCGGAACATTAGAACGCCCGGTAAGGAATATATATTTTCAAAATATATCTTTCGAACATACTTCATGGATGCGCCCCTCTTATCAAGGACACGTTACATTGCAAGGAGGCTTCCATCTGCTGGATGCTTACAGACTACCCATACCGGGGCTACCCGAAAAAGCGGAACTGGAAAACCAGGCATGGATAGGCAGACCCGAAGCTGCAATACAGATAAAATGCGGCAATAACATAAACTTCAACCACTGCACATTCCAGCATTTAGCAGCCACCGGAGTAGATTATGAACGCGCCGTATCGACTTCCATTGTCGAGAATTGCCATTTCACCGATATTGGTGGCACAGCCTTACTGGTGGGCACCTTTCCCGATGAAGGATTTGAAACCCATGTGCCTTATACACCTTTTCATGAACAGGAATTATGTACGGGAATCACCATACGGAACAACCTGATTGAGGAAGTGACCAATGAAGATTGGGGAGGTGTAGGCATCGGAGCCGGATATGTAAAGAATATCCATATCGTACATAATGAAGTCTGCCACGTCAATTACTCAGGTATCTGTGTGGGCTGGGGATGGACCTGCTGGAAAGCGGAATGAGCGGCAACCGGATTGAAGCCAATTACGTCCACCACTTTGCCCGGAGGCTGTATGATGCAGGAGGACTTTATACCCTCTCCAACCAACCCAGCTCCGTAATGCGCAATAACCGGATTGAACATTTAATTGACGCGCCCTACGCTACCAACGACCGTGCGTTTTACATCTACTTTGATGAAGCGACGGATGGCTATACCGTAGAAAACAACTGGTGTCCGTCCGAACGTTTCGACTCCAACCGTCCGGGACCTCATAATGTGTGGAAGAAGAATGGTCCGCAAGTAGATGAAAGTATAAAGCAAAAGGCAGGGAGGGTCGCTGTAGGTGGGGTGTCACAACCAAGAATCATTATAAAAACAAAATAACAAAAAGAGAATGAAACCAACCAATTACCACTTATTCGATTTTCTGGACTTTGATCCCGATCTGTCAAGAGACGAATCATTATGGAAAGCATACAAGCCCACCTCTGTCTATGAAAAAGACGGGGATATCTGTATAAACGTCCCTTTTCAAAAGCAAGTGCTCTCTAACGATATGGCACCCGATACGGCATCGCCCCGTGAAGAATATACGCTGGTCATCCGTCAGTACACCTCAGGTATCACCCGACTCTTTATCGGATTCGGTGAAGAAAGCATGACGGATCAGTCGGAAATGCTCCAATTCAGTGACCGGGTAAAGAAACTCCCTTTGCAAGTGACACAAACAGAAGGGGAATGGTTGATCACGACCCAAGACGGAATCCAACGGGCACTTATCCATGTAAAGCCCCCGGTACTGGACCGTTGGAGCGAACTGCTGCCCGATCCTCAAGAGACCTTGGATCTTCGCCTTTACCCCGACGGCAAACGTGAAATCCGACTGGCTGCCTACGACCACTTCTCCCCTCCCCGTTACGATGCGCTGCCACTGGCATTCTGCAAACGAAACGGAGTAAAGGAACGTGCCACCCTTTCCTTTGAATCAAAACCCGATGAATGTTTTGCCGGAACAGGGGAACGCTTTGCCAAAATGGACTTAAGCGGACAAACGTTCTTCTTAAAGAACCAGGACGGACAAGGTGTGAACAACCGCCGTACCTATAAGAATATTCCTTTCTACCTCTCCAGCCGGATGTATGGAACATTCTATCACACCTGTGCCCACAGCAAACTGTCACTGGCCGGGCAGTCCACCCGCTCGGTACAGTTCCTGAGCGACCAGGCCATGCTGGATGTCTTCGTCATAGCAGGCGACACCATGGAAGAAATCCTCCGGGGTTATCGGGATCTGACCGGATATCCTTCCATGCCTCCCCTCTGGAGTTTCGGCATCTGGATGAGCCGCATGACTTATTTCAGTGCTGATGAAGTAAATGAGATATGCGACCGGATGCGTGCCGAACATTACCCCTGTGATGTCATCCATCTGGATACCGGCTGGTTCAAGACCGACTGGCTGTGCGAATGGAAATTCAACGAAGAACGCTTTCCCGATCCAAAGGGTTCATCCAAGGACTGAAGAAAAAAGGATATCGCGTGTCCTTATGGCAACTCCCCTACGTGGCGGAGAACGCCGAACAGATAGACGAAGCACGCAAAAACGATTATATAGCTCCGCTGACAAAGAAACAAGATTCGGAAGGTTCCAATTTCTCCGCTTTGGACTATGCCGGAACCATTGACTTCACTTATCCCAAAGCAACCGAATGGTATAAAAGACTGCTGAAGAATCTGCTGGATATGGGCGTGACCTGCATCAAAACCGATTTTGGAGAAAACATCCACATGGATGCCCTCTATAAAGGCATGAAACCTGAATTGCTGAACAACCTGTATGCATTGCTTTATCAAAAAGCCGCCTACGAAATAACAAAAGACGTAACCGGTGACGGCATCGTATGGGCACGCTCGGCATGGGCGGGATGCCAGCGCTATCCGCTGCATTGGGGAGGCGACTCATGCAGTTCATGGGATGGAATGGCAGGCTCGCTGAAAGGCGGTTTGCATTTCGGGCTTTCCGGTTTCGCCTTCTGGAGTCATGATGTCCCCGGATTCCACACATTGCCCAACTTCATGAACTCTATAGTGGACGATGATGTATATATGCGCTGGACACAATTCGGTGTATTCTCCTCCCACATCCGTTATCACGGAACAAACAAACGCGAGCCGTGGCATTATCCCGCTATCGCACCCATGATAAAAAAGTGGTGGAAGTTGCGCTATACGCTTATACCTTATATTGTAGAACAAAGCCGTAAGGCCATCGCAAGCGGAGCACCTCTCTTGCAAGCTCTGATTTTTCATCACCCCGAAGACAAATTGTGCTGGCACATCGACGATGAATACTATTTTGGTAACGACTTCCTGGTAGCCCCGGTCATGAACAGCGAGAACCGCCGGGATGTCTATCTGCGAAGGGAAATGGGTGAATTTCTTCACAGGCGAACGCTTGGAAGGGGGACGCTGGCTGAAGAATCTGGATATCCCCTTGGACGAAATGCCCGTATATGTACGTCAAGGAGCGACCATCCCCGTTTATCCGGATGAAGTGGAATGCACGGACGATATGGATTTAAGCAAAAGCATCGGTCTGCACATAGACCCTCATTTTAAAGGAATATTTAAGAACTGACGAATATGGAAACTTGGAAAACGAATTTAGACGAGACAAAGAAACGATATATAGATTGGTGGAACCATAAAGGAATCATACTGAACATGTGGGAGCACTTTCAGGAAGATGTGAAACCTCATGCGGATATCCCTGCACCCTCCCCGGCAAAAGACCTGAATCAGAAATGGTTCGATCCGCAATGGCGTGCAGAATACCTGGACTGGTACGTGGCACACAGCAGTCTGAAAGCAGATATCCTGCCGGTAGCCAATACCCAGTTAGGCCCCGGTTCATTGGCAGCCATCTTGGGCGGCGTGTTCGAAGGAGGGGAAGATACCATTTGGATTCATCCCGATCCCGATTTCAACGATGAGATTGTTTTCAATCCCGAGCATCCCAACTGGATATTGCATAAAGAATTGCTGAAGGCATGCAAGGCGAAAGCAAACGGTCACTATTACGTAGGAATGCCCGACTTGATGGAAGGTCTGGACGTACTGGCCGCCTTGAAAGGTACAGACAAAGTTTTGCTGGATACCGTGATGCAGCCCGAAGTGCTGGAACAGCAAATGCAACAAATCAATGATATCTATTTCAAAGTCTTTGATGAACTTTACGACATCATCCGTGAAGGAGACGAAATGGCCTTCTGCTATTTCTCTTCATGGGCGCCGGGAAAGATGAGCAAGTTGCAAAGCGATATCTCCACCATGATCAGTGAGGATGATTATCGTCGTTTTGTACAACCCTTTATCCGCGAACAATGCCAAAAGATAGACTATACCTTGTATCATCTGGACGGCGTAGGCGCCATGCATCACCTGCCCGCCCTTCTTGAAATTGAGGAACTGAATGCCATTCAATGGACTCCGGGCGTAGGTGAGCCACAAGGAGGATCACCCAAATGGTACGACCTTTACAAGAAGATCCTTGCCGGAGGCAAGAGCATCATGGCTTGTTGGGTAACCTTGGACGAACTGAAACCCTTGCTGGACAATATCGGTGCGGACGGTGTGCATCTGGAAATGGATTTCCATAACGAGAGAGAAGTGGAACAAGCGATGCGCATTGTCGAAGAATACTCCTCTTCTTCCTCTGACGTATCCAAAGAAGACCTTTCGAAAGAAGAAGCCGCTGCAACAAAACAAGAAACAATCGTCGTCAAAGACTCTGCGGCAGCCGGGAATGAAGCCTTGAAACCTTTGTTCAATGCCATTGTGGACGGAAAGCTGGAACCGGCCGTAGAAGTAACCAAGAAAGCCATCGCCGAAGGAGTACAGCCCCAGGAAATTATCAACAACTACATGATAAAGGCTATGGGCGAAGTGGGACAACGCTTCCAGGACGGAAAAGCGTTCGTTCCCCAACTGCTGATGGCAGGACGCGCATGAAGGGAGCTTTGGAACTTCTGAAGCCTTTACTGCAAGGGAGTGCCTCGACCACCATAGGCAAGGTAGTCATCGGGACCGTGAAAGGCGACTTGCATGATATCGGCAAGAACCTGGTGGCTTCCATGCTGGAAGGTTGCGGCTTTGAGGTAATCAACATAGGCATAGATGTATCTTGCGACAAATTTGTGGAAGAAGTCAAGAAAAACAAGGCAGACATCCTGTGCATGAGTGCCTTGCTGACAACAACCATGACTTATATGCAAGAGGTGATCAACGCTTTGGAAGCAGCCGGTATCCGTCATCAGGTAAAAGTAATGATAGGCGGCGCTCCGGTAAGCCAGGGATTTGCCGATGAAATAGGTGCGGACGGGTATAGCGACAATGCCAATACGGCCGTAGCGGTAGCCAAAGAACTGATGGGACTTCATCAATAAACGGAATATTCATCTTAATCTGATACATGAATTATGCACGCTAATTATTTAGATACGTTAGATTGGGGCATTCTTATTGCCTACTTTCTGATTCTTATAGGCATCGGTATATGGGCCAGCCTGAAACGCAAAAAAGGCAGCAGCCTTTTTCTTGCCGAGCGTTCCCTGAAGTGGCATCACATCGGTTTCTCCATGTGGGGAACCAATGTGGGCCCTTCCATGCTGATAGCCTCCGCCAGTGCCGGATTTACCACCGGTATCGTTTCAGGTAATTATGCCTGGTATGCGTTTGTTTTCATCTGCTTGCTGGCTTTTGTCTTTGCCCCTCGTTACTTAGGAGCACGTATCACCACCTTGCCGGAGTTCATGGGGCGGCGTTTCGGACAGTCCACCCGCAACATTCTTGCCTGGTACACCATTGTGACAATCCTTATCTCGTGGCTTGCCCTGACCTTATTCGCCGGAGGTATCCTTATCCGTCAGGTTTTCGATATTCCCATGTGGCAGTCAGCATTGATCCTGCTCGTTATCTCCGCATTCTTCACCATGGCCGGAGGGCTGAAAGCGGTAGCCTATACCAATGTATTCCAAATGCTTCTGCTTATTTTCGTATCGGCCACGCTTACTATAGCAGGTCTTTACAAAGTGGGTGGCATCAGCGCATTGGCCGAAGCGGTTCCGGCCGATTACTGGAACCTGTTCCGCCCGAATGACGATCCCGCCTTCCCGTGGCTGCCCATTATTCTGGGGTATCCCATCATGGGAGTCTGGTTCTGGTGCACAGACCAATCCATGGTACAGCCTGTATTGGCTGCTAAGAATCTGAAAGAAGGCCAAATGGGTGCCAACTTCACCGGCTGGTTGAAGATACTGGATGTTCCTCTCTATATCCTTCCGGGTATCATCTGTCTGGCACTCTACCCGGGCTTGAAGAACCCCGATGAAGCTACATGACTATGGTCACTAACTTATTTCCTGTAGGCATGGTGGGTTGGTACTGGCCGTATTGACCGCCGCACTGATCAGCACTGTCGGCTCTGCCTGAATGCGCTGAGTACAGTCTTCACGATGGATATCTATGTCAAGAAATTCAGACCGCTTGCCAGCCAGAAAGAGATCATCCGTACAGGGCATGTGGTTACAATGGCGGGAGCACTGATTTCGGTGATCATCACCATTGCCATAGACAGTATCAAAGGATTGAATCTGTTCAATGTATTCCAATCGGTACTGGGATTTATCGCACCGCCTATGGCGACTGTTTTCCTGTTCGGCATCTTCTGGAAACGAACTACCACGATGGCTGCCAACATGGCATTGACGCTTGGCACGGCGTTCAGCATGGGAGTGGGCATTCTCTATTTATGGGTATTCCCTGCGGAAGAATATACGACATGGCCTCACTTCATGATGCTGTCTTTCTACCTGTTCGTTATCATCAGCGCAGGCATGATCTTGGTATCCTTATTGGATAAACATCGACAAGAATGTACATTAAATATGAAGAAAGTCATGGAGAAGCCGGCTAAATCCGTTATCCTTGCATGGGCGTTACTGGCTATTGTCATGGTCGGGCTTTATCTATTCTTCAATGGGCATTAAAAGAAGGAGCAGAAGGCTGAAAAGATTGTATTTTTATATGCCTGCATTTGATATCCCACTTGGGTGGTGAGGCAGTCCCACCCCGGTGAGATTGCAGCTTCACCCCGGTGGAACTGGAGTCTCACCGGGGTGGAATATCAGATGAAAGTGGTTGTTATAACAGATGGGAACGGCTGTTATACCCTGTCTGATAGGACAGGAGATTCATTAAGGTTGCAACAAATTGCAAAATCAATGAGATTAATAACAACATCTAGCCATTTGGGAACTCTGATTTTTGTAGTCATCCTATTATCCTCGCTGCTTCCGCCTGTAACATCTATCGTACGTACAGAGACCGCAAGTATATTCCAGTTTACGGACACCATCCCCCAGGCCTATTACTCCACTGACCGATTTTATAGGAAGCATCAAACCGGAATCTGTCAACCGGATGCCGCAAGGTTCCGCTGAAGGAAATAAAGGGAATAATTTTTTTGCTCCGACACATGCCAGCCGCAATATCCGGGACTGAAACGGTTGGTATGCCTCCACCCTCTGTCGCGGATGTATTCATCCAACGCAATTTCCATACAATCCGCAGTCTTCTCGGCTATGACACTTCCTATGGCATCCGCTATATAAACCTTTACCATATCCCCCTCTTGCTGCAACGTATGCTGAACCTTTCAAAACCGGTTCCGGCAGTCGCGGCAAAGAAAGCGAAGGATTCCGAACCACGCAGCTGCCGGGTGATTATTTTACCTATACTGAAACACGTATCGCCGACAGAAAGCGAGTCTTTCGATTCATCCAACTCTCCACCGGATATGAAAAAACAAAAACGGGGAGAAGTTACTGCCTCCACCCGTCCAAGCACCCCACGGACTTCTTTTTCTACCGCTTCGTCGGGCACAGCATCTGCATACCCCATTGCCTCATAGAGTTCGGACAATGAGATAGACAGATCAGCAAAAGAAGTTCTTTTTCAAGCATTATTGAATTCATTTAATGCGGCAAAGAATGCATCAATATTTTCAGATGGCGTATGAGGCGGTGTATCACATCCGCTGGAGAGCACGAAGTTGGGATAGGACCGGGTAGCTTCCAACAAATCGAGTGTGGCTTTCTTCATCACCTCCGGAGTAGCCGCCTTGAACAAGCTCACCGGATCAAGATTTCCCATTGCAAGGGCATCGGCAGGTACTTCTTTCAGAGCTTCGACCATATCTATTTTATTTCCAAAATGATAAGCGGCAGCTCCTGTAGCTACCATTGCCTTGGTACAATGACCGGTATTTCCACAATTATGCAGAATGACCGTGAAGTGATCGTCCTGCACTTTCTCTACTATCTCCTTAATGAAAACAGACGAGTATTGCGTGCAGTCCTCATCAGACAAGAGTCCGGCAGCCGGCTCGGCCATCACTACCCCATTCACTCCTGTGGCCTTCAATGCCATACAGTAACGGAGAATGAAATCCGAACATTTCTTCAACAGCGAATTGGCCGCTTCCGGATTGATATAAATAAGCATCATGATTTCAGACATGTCATACAAACGTCCTGCCAATGAGTAAGGGCCGATGCAACCGGCAAAGACGGGCCGGTCCGTAATGGTCTTGGCTGCCAGCATATTTGCTTTCAGATACTGGGGGATTCTTCCTTTATTCAAGGCAGGGATTTCCAGTTTGTCAATAGCTTCTTCATCATTGAGAAGACGCCCCACCACACTGGGAACCTCATTTTCGGGGAAGACAATCTCCGCTCCGAAAGCCTCGGCTTCTACCGTCAAATCCATAATCACGGTTGCGGCGGCTGTGGGATATTTCTCACTCAATGCTTGATGGCGTTGTAATGCACTTGTCCGTCAGTGACGGCATCGCGTACCGTTTTCCCTATCATCTCTATGCCCGGATGGGTCATGATGGGCATAGCCACCACTTCTTTCTTTTGGATAATTTCGTTTATCCACTCTTTCATATTCAGTTTACTCATGGTCTTTTATTCTTTACCTATATTGGCTATGTTTAATGACGCATATGAAAAACATTGTACTCATACATAAATTTAAATATGTAAATAGGGACATTCATTAAATATTACAAAATCAGCCAACTAATTCATACACAAAGTATTGCGAATTAGTTGGCTTTTTGTATCTTTAGGTATTCCCCCGAAAATAAGATTTGACGGCCAAAACGGGG
>ENA-OQDE01000545-OQDE01000545.1-human-gut-metagenome-genome-assembly--contig:-NODE-545-length-21284-cov-3.225315_pt1 | contig 21284 bp, 26 predicted proteins | sample MGYA00242768_ERZ504595 | MGnify/ENA primary metagenome ERZ504595 (study PRJEB26092, sample SAMD00036307) | human gut metagenome | host: Homo sapiens | study: EMG produced TPA metagenomics assembly of... | reverse complement strand
AACGATGATAGCACCGTCCATCTGAGCAGCACCTGTAACCATGTTCTTTACGTAGTCGGCGTGACCCGGGCAGTCTACGTGTGCATAGTGACGGTTAGCTGTTTGATATTCAACGTGAGAAGTATTGATAGTAATACCTCTTTCTTTTTCTTCAGGAGCGTTGTCGATAGAATCGAAAGAACGCAATTCTGAAAGACCTTTTTTTGCCAACACTGTAGTGATAGCAGCTGTCAACGTTGTCTTACCGTGGTCTACGTGACCGATTGTACCAATGTTTACATGCGGTTTGGTACGTTCAAATTTCTCTTTAGCCATAGCTTTACTTGTTATTTATTTGATTAATAATCAGCATTTACATCCTTTATGAGCTGTTACCGGGACTTGAACCCGGGACCTCTTCCTTACCAAGGAAGTGCTCTACCACTGAGCTATAACAGCAAGAAAAGAGAGCGGAAGACGGGGCTCAAACCCGCGACCCTCAGCTTGGAAGGCTAATGCTCTATCAACTGAGCTACTTCCGCATTCTTGCCAAAGTTGTCACTCTGATTGTGGGCAAAGATGGATTCGAACCACCGAAGCGTAAGCCAGCAGATTTACAGTCTGCCCCATTTGGCCACTCTGGTATTTGCCCTTTTCAAAATCAAGAAATAAAAGAACTATTTTCAAACAATATGATAAAGACAGATGTTCTATCTTTGTTCTTCGGTTTCTTTTTGAGCCTCTTGTCGGATTCGAACCAACGACCCCGAGATTACAAATCACGTGCTCTGGCCAACTGAGCTAAAGAGGCAAACTTACTAAAAAATGCAACCGTCACGTTCTAACGCGAGCGAAACGGCTGCAAATTTAGTTATTTATTTCTTTCCCGCAAAATATTTGGGATTTTTTTATTTGCTACGTTGCTTTTCCTTGTATTTAACCAGCTGTTTTACGAGTGCTTCCACATCTAAATCAATTGCCTCTTCAAATGTATCACACACTTTGCTTGCATAAAACTCCCCATTGGGGATTAATATTTTAATGCCTGCTTCTTTATTTTCAGCAACTTCTGGTTTTACTACCTTTAATGACACCTCTACTTTCTTTATATCTTCGTAATATTTTTCCAACTTGGACACTTTCTTCTGAATAAATGCCTGCAATTGCTCTGACGCATCAAAGTGAATTGATTGAATTCTAACATCCATACTTACCTCCTTTTTTTAAGCTCTTGGATGAGCTTGTTTATACACTTTTTTAAGTTCTTCAAATGTGGCATGCGTATAGATCTCGGTAGTCGTAATGCTCTCGTGACCCAAAAGTTCTTTTACCGCGCCCAGCTCTGCTTCATTATTCAGCATTGTGGTAGCAAAAGTATGCCTCAACACGTGAGGACTCCTTTTCTTCAGCGTTGCCACCTTTGACAGGTTCCGTTTCACTAAATTATAGACCAGATTCTTATAAAGTCGTTCGCCATTCTCTCTAATAAAGAAAGCCTCCGACCTTTCCGGAATCGTTTCGTTTCTTACATTAATATATTCAAGCATCAACTCCCGCAGTTCATCACCGAACGGTATCAGTCGTTGCTTATTTCTTTTCCCGGTCACTTTCAGAAGAGAAGCCGAAAAATCCACATCCTTATCATCCAAACCTATTAATTCCGAAAGTCTCATGCCAGTAGCATAAAACACTTCAATCACCAACCGGTCCCGACAACCTTTAAATCCTTCGCCAAAATCCGTATCATCCAATAACCGATTCATTTCGTTCTCTTTTAAGAACACAGGCAACGGCTTTTTGTTTTTAGGTCCTTTTATTTTACGCAAAGGATCTATAGTCGTCTTCCCCTGTCTTATGAGATACTTGTAAAACGTTCGGAGCGAACTTAGCTTACGATTTACAGAAGTTGAGGTATACCCTTTATCCATCAATGAAACAATCCATTCACGAATCAGTTCCGCCTCGACCTCTAACGGATTAAACTTTCCATACTCTTCCTGAGCAAACTCCTGCAGTTGCTTTATATCTTCACCGTACGCAAGAACGGTTTTTTCAGAATAGTTCCGCTCATACTGGAGATAATCAAGAAAAGATTCTATCAACATAATATCGCTACATCTAAAATCGTGCAACGAATGTATGAAAAGAATTCAATAATTCAAAGGAAATTACGAATTATTAATCTTCTACTTGCTGAAGTTGTTGTACGTAAACTGCGCGTTCTTTCTTAAGTCTTTTAGTTACAGACGGTTTATCAAACTGCTGTCTGCTTCTCAATTCTTTTACGATGCCAGTTTTCTCAAATTTTCTTTTGAACTTCTTCAGCGCTTTTTCAATGTTTTCGCCTTCTTTTACAGGTACTACAATCATTTTGTTATTATTAATATGTTATGATTAAAAAAATTCCGCAGTCAAATTGCGCCGCAAAATTACACATACTTTCTTTATTCACAAAACTTTCGGCAAATATTTCTCAAAAACTATTCATAAACAAGTCATTAAATGCGGAAAGTTAGTACCTTTGAAACACTTACATGTCTATAATAATATAATAAGGTATGAAACAGAACATAAAAGAACGAGTACATGCTTTGCGCATGACATTCCATCCCAATTACATCAAAGCATTCATTATCCCCAGCACCGACCCCCATCTTAGTGAGTATGTGGCTCCCCACTGGATGTCACGTGAATGGATTTCCGGTTTTACGGGTTCTGCAGGAACAGCGGTCATCCTGATGGACAAAGCGGGATTATGGACCGACTCACGTTACTTCCTTCAGGCAGCGAAAGAACTGGAAGGGAGTGGCATCACACTCTACAAAGAGATGCTGCCGGAAACTCCAAGCATAACAGAGTTTCTCTGCCAGCACTTAAAACCCGGAGAATCTGTAAGCATTGACGGGAAAATGTTCTCCGTGCAACAGGTAGAACAAATGAAAGAAGAACTAGCGGCACATCAGTTACAGGTAGATATATTTGGAGATCCATTAAAAAACATCTGGAAAGACCGTCCCTCCATACCTGACTCTCCAGCCTTTATTTATGATATCAAATATGCAGGAAAAAGCTGCGAAGAAAAAATATCCGCTATCCGTGCGGAGTTGAAGAAGAAAGGCGTCTATGCTTTATTCATATCTGCACTGGACGAAATAGCATGGACTCTCAATCTACGAGGAAACGATGTACATTGCAATCCAGTCATAGTGAGCTACCTGTTAATTACACAGGATGAGGTGACTTACTTCATTTCTCCGGAAAAAGTGACGCCGGAGGTCGAGACTTATCTGAAGAAACAACAAATAGGAATACAGAAATATGATGAGGTAGAGACATTCCTGAATTCTTTCTCCGGAGAAAATATTCTTATTGATCCACGGAAAACGAATTATGCGATTTACTCGGCCATCAATCCGAAATGTTCCATTATTCGTGGCGAGTCTCCCGTCACATTATTGAAAGCCATTCGCAATAAACAGGAAATAGCCGGCATCCATGCTGCCATGCAACGGGATGGAGTGGCACTTGTCAGATTCCTCAAGTGGCTGGAAGAATCTGTATCCACCGGAAAAGAAACTGAATTAAGTATAGATAAAAAGCTGCATGAATTCAGAGCAGCACAGCCCCTCTACATGGGAGAAAGTTTCGACACCATTGCAGGATATAAAGAGCACGGAGCAATCGTGCATTATTCGGCAACGCCAGAAAGCGATGTAACTCTTCAGCCTAAAGGATTCCTACTCTTAGATTCAGGGGCACAATACTTGGACGGAACCACTGACATCACTCGTACCATCGCATTAGGCGAACTGACGGAAGAGGAAAAGACGGATTATACCTTAATATTAAAGGGACACATAGCATTGGCTATGGCCAAATTCCCAGCCGGAACCCGTGGTGCGCAACTCGATGTACTGGCGCGTATACCTATTCTGGAATCACAGAATGAACTTTCTCCATGGCACAGGGCACGGCGTCGGGCATTTCTTGAGTGTACACGAAGGTCCACAAAGCATTCGTATGAATGAAAACCCTGTAATTCTCCAGCCCGGTATGGTTACATCCAACGAACCTGGTGTTTATAAGACAGGCAGTCACGGGATACGTACGGAGAACCTGACGTTAGTTTGCAAAGATGGAGAGGGAATGTTTGGAGAATATCTTAAGTTTGAGACTATCACTTTATGCCCCATCTGCAAAAAAGGGATCATCAAGGAGATGCTGACAAATGAAGAAATTGAATGGTTAAACAATTACCATCAGACTGTCTACGAGAAACTATCACCGGATCTTAACGAAGAAGAAAAAGTTTGGTTACAAGAGGCGACTGCTTCCCTTTAAAAAGAACTTGCCTGACACCCGGGTGTCAAGCATACCAACACCCGGGTGTCAGACTGCTCAAGACCCGGGTCTCATACATCACGACACCCGGGTGTCGTACAACATAGAACTGCATTAAATAAAAAACTTTATTAGAAACAAATATTATATGGCTTTAATTAAATCAGTACGGGGTTTTACTCCCGAAATCGGAGAAAACTGCTTCCTCGCAGATAATGCAACTATTATAGGAGATGTAAAAATAGGAAATGATTGTAGCATTTGGTTTAATACGGTATTAAGAGGTGACGTCAACTCCATACGAATCGGCAACGGTGTCAATATTCAAGATGGAAGTGTCTTGCATACATTATACCAGAAATCGACTATTGAAATTGGCGATCACGTATCCGTAGGACATAATGTCACCATTCATGGGGCGACCATCAAAGATTACGCATTGGTCGGGATGGGGTCAACCGTACTGGATCACGTTGTAGTCGGTGAAGGAGCAATCGTTGCCGCCGGCTCTCTGGTATTAAGCAATACCATCATTGAACCGGGAAGCATTTGGGGAGGAGTACCCGCGAAATTCATTAAAAAGGTAGATCCTGAACAAGCCAAAGAACTGAATCAAAAAATTGCTCACAACTATCTGATGTACTCACAATGGTATAAAGAATAGCTTTAAATAAAACCTAAAACAAAACTTCGTTCCTCCTTACTCTTATATTTTTAAGAAAAGGGGGAACGTTTTTTTTCAGAACACCATTGACACTTCAATAGCCACATAAATAAGCCATTTACAAACACATACCATAAGATCCACACTACTAAAACTAATCATCATTGATTTCCAAAGTCCATATTTATATTATTTAACCCTCTGAATATATTTTTATTACGAATTATTCGTAGATTTGTAAGACATTAAATCTGAGCAATGAACCAACAAACACTTATTCATTATGAAAATAAAACTACTACTTACAATTCTCTTATTGGCAGAAATAATAACCGCCAATGCACAAAACGCAGAAAAAGAATATTTAAAGAAAGTACTTACCAATTTAGAAAAGATTGAATCTGCAACCTACTATGTCACTAACGAAAGCTGGCAACCTGGTGATTCAACCGCATTATCTACCTTGCATGGCTTCGTTAAAGAGTACGATAATCCAATGGACTCAACCATAGGTGCAAGCTATGTTTCACTAGATGCCAATGATACAACAAAACTAGAATTTTGTTATGACGGCAACATAAGAGTATTACCTTATCACGAAAATAAGAAATTAGCAATTGATGATTTCACATTCAGACCACTTCCTTTCAGGCTAGTAAGTCCTCCATTCTTCAATCACGCAAAGAATATCATCAGATATGCACTTACCACTAAGGATCATATTGCAACAGAGTTGAAAGACGAGGGTGATAATTATTATTTTAAATTAGTAATTGATGAGAATCAACAAGTTGAATTCTTTGGAAAAGCTTATCACATGCCACTTCCTCCATTCAATATCGGCAGTACAGCTTCTATTTATGAGTTATGGATCAACAAATCGAATGACCTACCTTATAAAAAACGGAGAGAGATGTCGCATGATATTTCCGTTTCAACCTGTTCGAATCTTGAAATCAATAAACTAACAATTAACGACTTTAACGCGTCTGATTATTTCCCCAAAGATTATGAGATAGTAAAATACAGCGACCTCTACAAGAAAAAAGCAGAACCAACAGCATCCAGTCTTATAGGAAAAAAAGCTCCCGGCTGGATATTAGAAAATATAGAAGCACAGCCGGTATCATTAGCCGACTGTAAAAGCAAAATCATACTAATCAACTTCACAGGCATTGGTTGTGGTGCCTGTCAGGCGGCTGTTCCTTTTCTGAAACAGTTAAAAGAATTATTCACCAGTGAAGAGTTTGAGTTGATTGCAATAGAATCCTGGAGCCGTAAAGTATCTGCCATCCGAAATTATGCAAACCGAAAGGAATTGAATTATACCATTCTGAATGCAACAAATGAGGTTATAAAACAATATCAGACCGGTGGTGCCGCACCTTACTTTTTCATAGTAGACCAAGAACGAATCATACGAAAAGTAATCAGAGGTTATAGTAATGAGAATACAGATAAAGAAATAATAAATGCAATAAAAGAACTACTATGAACATGAACAGACTATTTACTTGTCTTTGTTTGTCCTTGTTATTCAACCTGGCACAAGCACAATTACCCATCCCCGAATATCAGAAAGGAAAGGCCATTTTAAGTGGTACAATCGCCAATTACCATCCGAATGATAATCTGATATTCAAGATCGGAGCTCCCAATATCGTGATGGGAACAGCCGAAACTCTTTATCCGACTGTTGAGTCAGACGGAAGCTTTACTATTAATATTCCTCTCTACCATCATACACAAGTACGGATGATGATAGGAAATGCTGATTTAGTCATTCTGCTAAGTCCCGAAAAAGAAACAAATGTAGCTATCAATCTAAGTAATCCACCAGGAAAACAGTTTGTATTTAGCGGTCAATATGCTACCATTAACAATGAATGGTGCCAGCCGGAACTAATAACAAAGATACCACCTGTTTATAGTGATGGCGACCTATTGGATTCCATTGTAGGCATTAGTGCCAATGAATTCAAAAAACGATGTATCAACCAATACAAACGATATGTAACGCACAACAACGCACAGTTACAATTCAGCGAAGACACTCGCACACTCGCCAATCTCTCATGCGCATTTGATTGCCTGGAAAATCTACAGGCCACCCACTATTGCCTGCAAACTGCTTATCAAAAGAAGGAAAACATTACGCGGGAACAAGCTTTTGCTGCTTTTCTTGATGTATATTTGCCCGATGATTTCCACAATTATTTGAAGGATTTCCCAGTCAATCACCCTTTAGCACTCTATTGTTATAATTACCGCAATGTAGTCATGGATTTATATGATACCCACAAAGACCCACTCGCTTACGAAAAAATCTATTGAAAAATGCACCACTCACTAAAGAGGAACAGACACTTATCCATCAATATGAAACGGCTTTCAAAGCAGGTATCTCCTTTCAGCAAGAAAGCGAGCTAATGGCACTTAGTGCAAAATACTTCAAAGAAAATGACCTATTCAGATGGGAGTCATTCTCCAAAGCAAAAGAACGTCTTAGTAATATCATACAAGACAGCACAAGTTTAATAGTTGACTACATACGAGCAATCTATATGCGTTCCAGTTTTTACAATTTACAACCTCTGACACCCCGACAAGAGCTCATGGCTTCGGAAATTACCAATCCTATTTTCTTAGGTATCATTCAAGACATGAACCGCCAGATGCAACCCCGACAGAAAACGATAACAAAGAAATTCACTATTTGCGAAGCACCACAAGTTCCGGAAAAGGAACTGTTGACTGCTCTCATTGCCCACCACAAAGAAGGTACAGTTTATCGACTTTTGGGCTACCTGGTGCGGTGGCTGCCGGCAAATCATCAAGGAATATGAACCACTAAAGAAAAAAATAGGTGAAGACAAAGTTGCTTTCATTTACCTCACAGGCCCCAGTTCTATAAAAAAGACTTGGGATATACTAATACAAGACATTGCCGGAGAACATTACTGGTTGAACAAAGAACAGTGGGGTTATCTTTGGAATCATTTTCAGATGACGGGATTACCGATGTACCTGATAATAGATAAAAAAGGAAATATCGCAAAACAATTCACCCACGTAACAGCCAAAGAGTTGAAAGAGTTGCTAGAGTTAGAAGTCAACAGATAAGGTGCCTAGCTACAAATGCAGGAAACAGGTTCTTCGTCAAATCTGGTGAAAAGTTGTCCTCTATTCATTTATATAATTCAGTAGATGCCTGTTTTTCTAAAGGATTTACCACCCAATTTGACAAAGAGCCGAAAGCAATGAGAAGTGTGCCAAAGCTCCTTAATAAACAAAGAATCACCTTTACCACAGATAATTGTGATAAAGGTGATTCTTTGTTTATTAAGGTTTTGTATTGCCCTCTTATATCGAATTCACATTGATCTACAATATATATTTAGAAATTAATCATGTGCATAATCTTCTCCGTCGCACCGGCATTGCTAGTCACATAATAACCGGCATTCGTTCCGGTTTCGCGCAAAAACACCTCATCTGTCAGGAAACGATCCAGCAAAGTTTTCAGTTCATCATAGTCTTTGATAGAATAGGCACCTTTTGCTTCCAGCAATTGAACAGCCTCCATGAATTTCTGATACTTCGGTCCGAAAATCACCGGAATACCATATACAGCCGCTTCCAAGGTGTTGTGGATTCCGACCCCGAAACCACCGCCGATATAAGCTATTTCACCATAGCGGTAAATAGAGGATAACAGACCGAAACAGTCTATTATAAGGCAATCCGCTTTCAATACATTTCTTTCGTCAGCACGGGTATAGCGCACATACGGAGCTTCAGTTTACCGATGATCTCAACCAGGTGATTCTCATCGATCACATGCGGAGCAATAATCAATTTCATTTCCGGATGATTATTGAAATATTCGAGGAATAAATCCTCATCAGGTCCCCATGAACTTCCGGCAACAAAAGTAAAAGAATTGTTTCCTTTAAACTTCTCCACCAACGGGAGCTCTTTAGCCTCTTCGCGGATTTGCAGTACACGGTCAAAACGGGTATCCCCCACCACTGTCACACGACTGATGCCGATTTTCGACAAATAACGTTTGGATGCCTCATTCTGAACAAACAGATGATCGAAATCTTTCAAGACATTGCGATAAGTGCCACCGTACCATTAAAGAATATTTGTTCGCGACGGAAGATGGACGACACACTATATACCGGAATACGGCGCTTGTGAAGCTCATCCAGATAATTCTTCCAAAACTCATATTTGATAAAGAACGCCATGCAAGGATTTGCAATATCCAGGAACTTCTTCACATTCCTCGGCTTATCAAACGGCAGATAGCAGACAATATCCGCCCCCCGGTAATGCTTGCGCACTTCATAACCGGAAGGAGAAAAAAATGTCAGCAATATCTTATAGTTAGGATATTTCTCACGAATCATTTCTATCAGAGGACGTCCTTGTTCAAACTCCCCCAGTGAAGCAGCGTGAAACCAAATATACTGTTCCCCTTTTTCCACTTGTTGGCGTAAGAGTTCATACACCACCCAATGCCCCTTCATCATCTTCCGGGGCTTGCGGCTAAACGGAGCAGCCAAATGGACGATAAAGTCATAAATGACTATTGCCAGGTCGTAAAGCATAGTACTGTGTCGATTACTTCAAAACCTCTACCGCTCGTTTCATACGAGCTATCGTCTCCTCTTTGCCCAATACCCAGGAAATATCAAACATGTGCGGGCCTTTTCCTTCACCCACCAATGTCAGACGGAAAGCATTCATGATATTACCGGTATGGTAACCTTTCTCTGCAATCCAGTCCATAACGACTTTTTCCTGTCCTTCAATGCTAAAATCTTCAATACCGGCAATCACTTCTGCCAATTCGGTCATACATTTTGCAGAATCTTCTTTCCAGCGTTTCTTCACCGTCTTTTCATCATATTCGGTAGGAGCCACAAAGAAGAAGCTACATACATCCCACAGTTCTTTAATGAAACTTACCCGGTCTTTCATCATGCCAACCACAGTCACTACCTTTTCGAAAGGAGCCTCTACGCCTTGTTCTTTCAAGAAAGGCAAGAACAGTTCCGCAATTTCTTCGTTAGGTTTCTGCTGTATATATTGATGATTGAACCATATTCCTTTTTATAGTCGAACTTAGCTCCCGACTTGCTGCAACGGTGAAGATCAAACAATTTAATCAATTCATCCATCGACATCACTTCCAGATCATTACCCGGATTCCATCCCAATAAAGCCAGGAAATTAATCACAGCTTCGGGTAAATAACCGGATTCGCGATAACCAGAAGAGATTTCTCCGGATTTCGGATCGTGCCATTCCAATGGAAATACAGGGAATCCGAGACGGTCACCGTCACGCTTGCTTAATTTTCCATTACCTTCCGGTTTCAATAACAAAGGCAGGTGAGCAAATTCCGGCATCGTATCTTCCCAACCGAAAGCACGGTACAACAACACATGCAAAGGAGCGGAAGGCAACCATTCTTCACCACGAATCACGTGGGACACTTCCATCAAATGGTCATCCACGATATTTGCCAAATGGTAAGTAGGCAGTTCGTCAGCCGATTTATAAAGCACTTTGTCATCCAGATAGATGAGTTGATTACTACTTCGCCACGAATCAGGTCATTTACATGTATATCTTCATTCGGTTCGATTTTGAAACGAACAACATATTGTTTGCCTTCAGCAATCAGTGCATCCACTTCTTCTTTCGGCATAGTTAATGAATTGCGCATCATACCACGGGTAGATGCATCATATTGGAAGTTAGCAATTTCAGCACGCTTAGCGTCCAGCTCCTCCGGAGTATCAAAAGCGATGTATGCTTTTCCATTTTCCAGCAAAATCTGCACATATTTCTTGTAGATTTCGCGGCGCTCCGACTGGCGGTACGGACCCTGTTCACCACCAAAGCTCACTCCCTCGTCAAAATGGATACCCAACCACTTAAAAGATTCGAGTATATACTCTTCCGCTCCCGGAACGAACCGGTTAGAGTCAGTGTCTTCAATACGAAATATCAAGTCTCCGCCGTGTTGACGTGCAAATAGATAATTATACAAAGCTGTACGCACACCACCGATGTGCAATGCTCCCGTAGGACTTGGAGCAAAACGAACTCTTACTTTTCTTTCTGCCATAATTTGGGTTAGTATAGGTAAATCGTGGCAAAATTAAACCTTTTTTTTCCACACTATTGTTTTTTTTTGTACTTTTCGCAAAAATTTCAGTGGATATGGAACATTTGAAGAAGAAAAAAAGATTTTCATGGAGAGATTTACTATATAAATCACTGCTGTTTGTAGGCACTGTGGCGCTGATTGTTTATTTCCTGCCACGTGACGGAAAATTCAATTACCAGTTCGACATCAACAAGCCCTGGAAATACGGACAGTTGATCGCTACTTTCGACTTTCCTATTTATAAAGAGGATGCAGTGGTAAAAAGGGAACAAGATAGCCTGATGGCTTTCTTCCAACCTTATTATCAACTGGATAAAAATATAGAAAAAGACGCAATCGCCAAGCTGAAAGAGAATTACCATACGAATCTGAAAGGTATTCTCCCTTCCATCGATTATTTGCGGTACATCGAGCGCACTTTAAAAGAAATCTATCAGGCAGGTATCGTTTCGACAGAGAATATACAGCAGCTTCACAAAGACAGCACTTCATCTGTCATGGTGATTGATGATAAACTGGCTAATCCACAGGCTACCGAGAATCTTTACACGGTAAAAAAAGCCTATGAGCACTTGCTGTCGGCAGACTCCACTCATTTCAACCGGGAAATTTTAAGGCAATGCTCACTGAACGAATACATCACTCCCAACCTGACCTTTGACGAGGAACGTACCCAAGCTGCCAAAGAAGAAATCCTGAACAACTATTCCTGGGCAAACGGATTAGTAGTCAGCGGGCAAAAGATTATTGACCGGGGGGAAATCATCAGCCCGCATACCTATAATATCCTGGAGTCATTACGCAAAGAATCCATCAAACGGAATGAGTCCATGGGACAGAACCGTCTGATTCTCGGCGGACAGATTCTGTTTGTAGGAATGCTGATGCTTTGTTTTATGCTTTATCTCGACCTGTTCCGAAAAGACTACTATCAACGAAAAGGCAGTCTGTCATTGCTATTCACGTTGATTGTATTTTACAGTGTCATAACCGCTTTTATGGTAACACATAATCTATTTAATGTGTATATCATCCCGTACGCGATGCTACCCATTATCATCCGTGTTTTTCTTGATTCGAGGACTGCTTTCCTGACGCATGTCATCACTATATTGATATGCTCCATATCCCTACGCTTTCCGCATGAATTCATTCTGACACAGTTGGCTGCAGGATTGGTGGCGATATTCAGTCTAAGAGAGCTATCGCAAAGGTCCCAACTTTTCCGAACGGCTTTATTGGTTATACTGACTTATGCAGCCATTTACTTCGCCTTCGAATTGATGACAGAGACGGTCTTTCCACCGACTTCTCGAAGTTGAACATACGAATGTACACTTACTTCATCATCAATGGAATTCTGTTATTATTCACCTATCCTTTACTCTTTTTATTGGAAAAGACTTTCGGATTTACTTCCAATGTAACGTTGGTAGAACTTTCGAATATCAATAATGACCTTTTGCGGCAATGTCCGAGACGGTTCCGGGCACCTTCCAACATTCCATGCAAGTGGCCAATCTTGCTGCAGAAGCAGCCATCCGTATTGGAGCTAAAAGCCAGTTAGTACGTACAGGAGCTTTGTATCATGATATTGGTAAGATGGAAAACCCTGCTTTTTTCACAGAAAATCAGTCAGGAGGAGTTAACCCGCATAAGAACCTGAATTACGAACAAAGTGCGCAGGTCGTCATCAGTCATGTGACGGATGGATTAAAATTAGCCGATAAACACAATCTGCCTAAAGCCATCAAGGACTTTATCAGCACGCATCATGGACGGGGAAAAACAAAATATTTCTATATTTCCTGGAAGAACGAGCATCCGGACGAAGAACCGAATGAAGAACTGTTCACCTATCCCGGCCCGAATCCGTTCACCAAAGAACAGGCTATCCTGATGATGGCGGATGCCGTAGAAGCTGCCTCACGCAGTCTTCCGGAATATACAGAAGAAACAATCAGCAACCTGGTCGATAAGATTATCGATTCCCAGGTCACTGAAGGTTACTTTAAAGAATGTCCTATCACTTTCAAGGATATAGCAACAGTGAAAGCTGTGTTCAAAGAAAAACTAAAGATTGCTTATCACACCCGGATCAGTTATCCTGAGTTAAAGAAGTAAGCAAACCTGCGCAAGCATCTTCAAGAACATCAAGTACATATTCAAACCCCTCGGCCCCTCCATAATAGGGGTCGGGGACATGATCTGCAGGAATACGGGTGCAATACTCCGTCATGCGATGAATCTTCTTCCATTCTTCGGGAGAAGGAGCTTTGTCTTTCAAGTCATCTATGTTCCGGTCGTCCATACCGATAATCAGATCAAAATTATAAAAATCTTCCGTACGGACGGGGCGAGAACGATGCACCAATTGATAACCGCGACGGGCTGCATGAGCACGCATCCGGCTATCCGGCAATTCCCCCTGATGATAAGACAGGATTCCGGCAGAATCTATCACAAATTCTTTTTCCAGTCCCGCTTCTTCTATTAAATGAAGCATTACGCCTTCAGCCGTAGAGCTACGGCAGATATTTCCTAAACAGACAAATAATATTTTCTTCATATATACATGATTGTTTCTCAAAATGAGTTCAGTATCTGATTGGCCCGGTTCACGGTTATTGCGGCCGGGATTTCCGGCATACTACCCAAATTGAACGGAGCAAGCATTTTTTCTATTTTCTTTAATCCGGCCTTATTTCCTTTTTTCTCAAATTCCTGACGAAGGATATTGATCTTCTCATGCGCCTGTATACCTTCAATCAAACGCTCGAAACGAATACAGCTACGAGCTCCCGGATATACAAGGTAAGTATCTCCGCCTGCCAACTACGGAAACGGGAATCAAGCAGCGGTTCCAATGGCCAGCTGTTATATGCCCAACGCAGATAACCATCCAGATGTTTCTTAGATGAATAATAACTCATCCAGGCTGCTTCTGCAGGATCAGAGAAAGTAAACGTGTTGGGATGGGCTTCCGTACAGCAGGTATAATAATTAGTACGCTTGTTCTCGGCTACACGACGCAGACGCACTTCTTCCGGGAAGTTCTGTCCGATGACAATACAGTAATCATATAGATCGGGCTCAATCTCCTCATGATAGTTTCCAGCCAACGATACTTTAAAATCCGGATCAGCTTTACGAATCACTTTCAACGTCTTCTGCATCACTTCCATCGGACGCTCGTCCATCGCAATAGCACAGATATCAAACCATCCTTTTTCTTTCAGATGCTTGGAGAAAGAGGCCAGCATTGCTCCCCACATTTCTTCATAAGCCGCTTCACCCGGTGCAGTTTTCACGAATTGCAGAGAGTTGGTTGCCTGATCGTAGTATTGGAATGACAATTCCCATGGAACCATTGAGTAACAATTAATCTGTTTGTCAATGCCTACACTCATCATAAATTCCACCCAGCGGTCAAAGATAGTATAATCAAAAGCCCATGTTCCATCTGCCCGTTTTATCCAAGTGACCATTGTATCAAAATAATCTTCTGTCTGACCATTCCAAGGCTTGTGCGTCAAAGTAGCCGTAATAATCTTCTGTCCGGCATCTGCCAACATTTTCATTAAAGGACGCATGGCGTCAAAATGCTCCTGACTCCATAAAGGAACCTGATAATAACGTGCCACTGCATAAGGACTTTGCCATAAATCCAAGTGATAAGCCATTCCGAAGGTTGAGGAAGTTCACGGGAAGAAACGGTAATTTCGAGATTCAGCGTTGCAATAAACGCGAGCCATCATTAATTAATAACTCCCCTTGATAAGTTCCGGGAGTAGCCGATTGAGGAATCCAACACTGCACCCAAACCGGTTGAACAGTACGAGCGGGCAAAGCCATCGTTTTCAGGTTGGTATCAATAGGATCGGCCACCAATAATGAATCATAATCTATAGACTTCCTATGTCCACAGGCACCTCTCCCATCCTTATTCAATTCATCCGTCATCACATAACGGACAAAACCACCTGTAAATGCATCTTTGGGAAGAACATTTCCCTTTTTGTCTTTAAAATCACCAAAGCTGAAATTCAGGTCTTTCAGTTCTACGCCTGTCCACACAACAGCTTGCGCGTTCACACGTTCGCCACGCCAGCCTTTCAGGGAAACAGTCTGTTGTTTCTTCAACTGCGGGAGTTGATGTTTTGCATACCGTACATCTGTTGTACCCCAAGAAACTTGGGTGGAAGTCACCGCTACCCACTCTTTATCAGAAGGTGCAGTAGGATCAGGCAACTCCTGATAAGTCAGTAAAGGGAACTTCGGTTGTCCTGTCGGAACACCACATTGAGTTACTCCCCGCTGGGCAAAAACTGCACCCATGCTAAAGAGACAAGTCAGAGAAAAAATAGTAAGTCGTTTCATGGTTAGTTAATTAAATGATTAAAGGTTATTATATGGGGGAAAATTATTAAATCACATAGGGTCTACATCATAATAAACAATCAAAGATTTATAGCGTTCGTCCGCCAACATCTCGCGCTGGATACGTAACAACAATTCCCGTGCACGTCCCATCGGGGCATTCTGCTCAATCTTGACGACGATCTTTTTGATAAACAAAGTCTGAATACGGGCAACAGGAGGTTTATCCGGACCTAATACCCGATTGCCAAATACAGCCCGCAACTTATCCGCCATCACTGCCGCCATCTGATCCAGCAACGCTTCATTATGATTTTTCAGATAAACATATACCAGCCGGTAATAGGGAGGATAATGGAACATCTGACGTTCCACCAATTGTCCGCCTACCATATCTTCATAATCATTGGCAATGACCTGATGAATGATAGGATGATCGATACTCTTGGTTTGCAATACCACCCGTCCGCGTTTGTTCTTACGTCCGGCACGTCCCGCTACTTGTGCCATCAACTGAAAAGCACGTTCATAGGAACGGAAATCGGGATAATTCAACATGGTATCAGCATTCAATATACCTACTATACTGACATGATCGAAATCCAACCCTTTTGATACCATTTGCGTACCGATCAATATGTCCGTCTTTCCCTGCTCAAAGTCTGCAATAATCTTCTCATAAGCCGAGCGGTACGTGTAGTATCCAAGTCCATCCGGGCTACGGCAGCTTCCGGGAAAAGGATTTTGATGTCGTCTTCAATCTTTTCCGTACCGAAACCACGGTTCACCAGTTCTGTACCCTCGCAGGCAGGACAGGATTTCGGCAGTTGATACGTATAACCGCAGTAGTGACAGGTTAATTGATTGATTCCTTTATGATAGGTAAGGCTTACGTCGCAATTCTTACACTTAGGCACCCAGCCGCAGGTACGACACTCCACCATCGGAGCAAACCCACGACGGTTCTGAAAGAGAATCACTTGTTCTTTCTGTTCCAAAGCCTCTTTCATATATTGTATCAGAAGTGGCGAGAATTGTCCGACCATCCGCTTTTTGCGATGCAGTTCCTTGATATCCACCGGAATAATCTCCGGCAACTGGATTTCTTTATATCGTTCTTTCAGTTGTACGAAACCATATTTTCCCTCTCTTGCATTCTGCCATGACTCGATAGAGGGAGTGGCCGTACCCAACAGGGTTTTAGCTCCGTACATGGCGGCCAGTACAATAGCCGCGCTACGCGCATGATAGCGGGGAGCGGGATCTTGTTGCTTATACGTATTTTCGTGCTCTTCGTCCACAATCACCAATCCCAGATTTCGGAAAGGCAGGAAAATAGAAGAACGAACACCCAGAATAATATCATACCCGTTCTCTCCCAGTTGCTTCCGCCATATTTCAACCCGTTCGGCATCAGGGAACTTAGAATGATAGATACCCAGACGAGCACCGAAGACCCGTTGCAAACGCTCCGTGATTTGAGTGGTCAATGCAATTTCCGGCAACAAATATAACACCTGCTTTCCCTGACGAATCGCTTCTTCTATCAGATGGATATAAATTTCAGTCTTACCACTGGACGTTACCCCATGAAGCAGACAGACATTTTTCTCCTGAAAAGACTGCACGACTTCATCAAATGCACGCTGTTGAAACTCATTCAAAGGATTTAATTCGACAATCTCCTTCTCCTGCTTATCCAACCGCCCGATTTCATGGTAGTAGATTTCAAAAATCTTCTTATCCACCAATCCATTCAATACAGAAGGAGCCACATTAGTCCGCTGCAACAGTTCTTTCTTGGAGACTTCTTTCGGAGTTCCCGCTCCTAAAACGCCGGAACACTCCACATACTTCATGAGTAATGCCAACTGCTTCGGAGCACGAGACAGAATATCAAACAGGATATGAAGCCGCTTTTCATCCGCTGTACCCGCAAGCCGAACCCGTGCCTCTGTTTTAGGTTTATAAGTACGCCTCAACTCCTCCTTTACGAAAATCGCTTCTTTATCGAGCAGAGACTTGATGACCGTAAGAATATTTTTGATACCACTGTCCTTCTCCAGTTTAGTGACGCACTGTTGCGAATCTACGGCAAGTAAATCCAAAATACGTTGCTCACGTTCCGGCAATGCGCATCCGCTTCAAAATCAGGATTATATTCAACAATCGTTTCACTCTCCAGTTTCAGGCCGGAGGGAAGTGCCGCTTTATAGACATCGCCTTGTGTACAGAGATAATAATCAGCTATCCACTCCCAAAATTTGAATTGAGCGGGTAACAGAATGGGAGAAGCATCCAGCAATGCAGATATATCTTTCACTTCGTACTCCGTTGGAGCACAATAATGAACGTTAAGGACGATAGCCGTATAAAACTTCTTCCGCCCGAAAGGGACTACCACACGGCAACCTATCTTCACATCTTCCGCACATTCATCCGGCAAAGAGTAAGTAAAACTCTTCGGAAGCGGAAGCGGTAATATGACATCTACGTACTTTTTCATTGCAGCTACAAAAATACAATAAAAAAACGGGGATTTAAAAGAAGGGAGAGAGAACACTTAAAAAGAAAAACTCTACTTCATACGAGAATTGGAGAAAATATATTTGAGAGCGCAACAGGACACCCCCAAACAAAAAAGAGTTTCCGGTTATCGGAAACTCTTTTTCAAATACTATGTAAAGTGATAGACTACTTAAAAAATATAGGCTACAGACACTTGCCAAGTCTTAGTCTTATAAGAAGCATCTGTTCCTTCAATATCAGCAGTATTGCCCAATGGGATATTGTAATTAGCACCCACCTGCAAATGGTTCAGCAACTTCAAACCGGCGCCACATTGATACCTACTTCAGCTTTCTTCTTATCAATTCCCGATTTCTTTTCAAAATCGAAATAAAAGTCAGGACCTGCAGCCAGATAAATACCTGCCAGGCTTCCCAAACCAATGGTATATTTCAGGTTTACAGGAATATCAATACCGTTTTGTTTAACAGTAATATCATCATTTCCTTCTGAAACTTTGATACCCCGTTGAGCAAAAAGCAAAGATGCATCTACTCCCAACCCTACGATTGGAATATTAAACTCTGCCATCGGGCCGATAAAGAAACCTGTGAAATTATCCTTTTTAAAGTTTTCGCTCACATTAGAGAAACTTGCCTTTGACAAGTTCAAACCTCCCTTTACACCAAAGTGTATCTGCGCCTGAGCAGGCATTGTCATAGCTATACATATAGCAATCATTAAAGCACCAAAAATCTTTTTCATAAATTTACGTGTTTATAATTCGGGACAAAGATATATATTTAGATTAAATAAACACAAATTATTGGTTTTTTGTTCGCTCAAAGTCGTTGTTGTTCACCCAATCCTGCTCTCGTACCTTTATATTTACTCTTTTTGAAGATTGAAGTTACAAAAATAGATTCATATTTTCTTTACTTATATACCTATGATTGGTTTTACAATTTCGATCCTCAATCCTAGTGCATTCACTATTCGGTAGAATGTCCCTACGCTAGGATTTATTGCTCCGCTTTCAATACGTGAAATATACGATTTAGTCGCATTGATTCTTTTAGCCAATTCTGATTGGGTTACTTTCGCTTCTCGTCTTGCATCCAACAATATTTGACCAGTATAAAAAGCGTATGCCTCTTCATCAAACTTTTCACGTTCTGAAGTTCCAGGTGCTCCGAACTCTCTGTCAAGTTCTGCGCTGATATCAGTCAGCATGTTGTTTTTTGTACTCATAATATTCCTCCTTTATCTTTAATGCCTTATCTATTTCTGTCTCCGGGGTTTTCTGTGTCTTCTTTTGGAAACAATTAAATAAGACAATTATTTGTCCTTCATCAAATATAAAAAATATACGATAGATATTTCCATTATATGATATACGTAATTCATACAAACCATCACGTATAGACTTTATAAACTTTATAGGCAAACGGTCTTCTGTTCCAAGTAACGAAAGTACATACTTCACTTTTTGAATTTCTTTCTCTGTTAGAGTAGCAAGAAAATCTTTATAATATTGACCGTATGCTATTATCTTTCTTCTCATACTGCAAATATAGCAAAAGTTTCAATATCTTGCAACTTTTGCTATCGAATTAAATCCGCCAACGAGTTTTTCCATATTACTTCCTGATTTTCATACAAATTCTTTTCAGCCAACAGGTACAGCAAGTAGTCTGCCCCAAGACGAGTTCTTTTTCCAACTTCTGTACTCGATCGCATTGTTTCAGCCATTTGATTTGCAAGGTATCATAGAGGATTCCGGCTGCTTTATATCTTGTGATTTCTTTGTCCTGTTTTCCTAAAAGTGATAGGTATATTGAACAAAGTTTTGATTTATCTATGCAATATCGTTCCAGTTTTTCGATATACATCAAGGTAGCCCCTTTTTCATTTCGACTCATAAACTCCTGAACACTGTCATCACTGACGATGTCGATGCCCGGCCTTTCGTAGTTCACAGTGATTTCTCGCATCTCTATCAAGACCCAGATATATTCTGTCTCGAATCCGTACTTTGCAGTCGCTTCTTCTATACTAATCCATTGTGCCATAGCGTTTGTTCTTTTATGTGTGATACAATAAGGGATGAATAATGTTTTATTCATGTATATTAGCACAACGAGCATCCACTCTTTTTGCAGTCTGCCGGATGGGGACTGGCTAGGTTAAATTGGGTAATTGATAACCGGCCGAATACAAGAAAGACGCAGATGCTGCTGTACCATTATCCGATCTTAAGGCTAGCTACACCCGCACAAAAGATAATGATAACAGCAGACACCCACGTCAATCGTTTATATATAACACATCTCTTACGAATATGTTGATATACATCCGTTCACGTGGAGTATCTACCGTATCATCTCTCTTTGTTTGGATTGGCTATTTCTAAGATCGAGAGATAATACGCTTTTACTCCATAATGGAAATAAAAACCACCTTCTGCCTATTCCATCACGCTGATGGGCTGAAAGCGTACGGCAAAGATATATGTTTTTTTTGAAACGCAGTCGAAATATGGAAATAAATACTGGAAGTTATGTATTAAAATGAATCTGACAAAAGATGGCTCTACTTCTCATTCTTGATTACTGAAATATTTCTCACAAATAAAAGTTGTAGCAGTTTTTACCCTCACACCCTCACCCATTGGTTCAATCCCTTTATTCATCGGCATTACAGGTGTGAGGGCAAAGATGATGGCAGGGTGAGGGTAACTTTTACCCTCACCCTGCCATCACGTAAGCGCTTCCACTAATCTGCACCTACAACAAACTGTTATCATCTGATGTACTGAACATTAATTATTTCCGCAAGAAGTATTAACAGCTATCACCTCAAGTATTAACACTTTAGACTTCAGCCATTAATAGTTGAAAAATCAGGTATTAACACATGGGAAATGGAGTGATAATACCTGATCAATGGTTTAATATCATCTGAAACAACAGGTGAAACGAGCGTATAGATACAGATGAAAGCATCATACCATATAAGATTGCAAATGGCTTATCCAGTAGGAAAGTTCCAGTTTTCAATAGGACGAACGACAGTCTCATGTAATGATACTAACAGTTTGTAGTGTACTGAATAAGTTGACACTTCTCAAATTCGAAATTCACATGGAAGAATTAAAAAAGAAGTACACTCCTTACACAGAATCTGAACGAATGTCGTATATTCGTGAGTATTTATCGACTT
>ENA-OQDE01000544-OQDE01000544.1-human-gut-metagenome-genome-assembly--contig:-NODE-544-length-21362-cov-4.730680_pt1 | contig 21362 bp, 19 predicted proteins | sample MGYA00242768_ERZ504595 | MGnify/ENA primary metagenome ERZ504595 (study PRJEB26092, sample SAMD00036307) | human gut metagenome | host: Homo sapiens | study: EMG produced TPA metagenomics assembly of... | reverse complement strand
CGAATAACGAAGCCGAACGGCTGCTGAGAAAATATAAAAGAAAACAGGCGCAGGCTGTGTCATTCCGGAGTCCGTCAAGCATCGACCATCTCTGTAAATGCATGAGCATGCTGGTTTTGATGCGCAGGAAAGAGCAGACCAATCTCTTCCGCGAGATTGCAGAAATATTTGCATAAGAAAACCGATGGTTTTGACTACGATTAGTCTACCATCGGTTCTTTTGTTACAAGTTTACCTCTGAACAGTAACGTTTATAGATTTGTCCCCGTCCGATGCCTGCCGCGATCAGATCCGCCTCATAATTTTTCTCTTCGATCTGCTTTAATGCATTCGCGGCTGTCTGCTCTAAACTCCGTTCTTTTTTCGCATCAAACACTTTGAACTTCATGATAAATGCATCCTTATTTCTCTCTAACGGATACATTGCGATATCATACCTCCCCTGTCCGCTTTCCCTGTTTGATACGATCCGGTATTGATCCCGCAGAGATACGATGAGTCCTAACACCAGTCCACGATAAAAATTTTCCGATGTACGCTCCGGGGGACATTTTCCAACATCAAAATAACTCATGGAAGTGTATGCAATATCCAGCAAAATATCATTCAGATCTTCCATGCGGTGTGAGAGCAGTGCTTTTGTAAAATCATTATAAACGGCATTTCCATTTTCAAACATCGCAAGGATTTCATAGCGGAACATTCCCATCACTTCCCGGTTTGTGACCGACATATCGCACCATGTGCTCTCTCCCTGCTTTACAACATTTTCCGCTTTAATATAGCCAACTGCCAGAAAAAGTGACCATAAACTGTTCTCGTCACCGTCAAGATATTGAAACGTGACATTTTCATTGATCTCTTTATGAATGATTTCCCCTGCCATAAGCTGTTCGATCTCATGTTTGCTACGCACAGGATGTCTGCGGATGATCTCCCCGATCAGTTTGTTACTGCTGGTATTGATCCAGTAGGACTGCAATTCCCCGGACCTCATATAATTACAGATGGACCACGGATTATACATATCTTTTTGTTTTCCAAAAATAAATCCATCATACATTTCTTTCACATCATGCATCGTATCCATGTTCTGGCACTTTAATGCATCCATTACTTCCTGTTCCGTAAAACCGAAGCAATCACTGTAAGCCTCGCAGGTAACCGTATCCGTTTCAAGGTTATTCAGATCCGAAAACAGCGAATTCTTTGAAACCCTCGTCACTCCGGTAATCAAAGCCCTCGCATAGTAAGGATTTTCCTTAAATGTACTGTGAAATAACTGACGACAGGTACCGATCATCTCACTCCAGTACCCATCCATATATGCTTCAAGCAGAGGTGTATCATATTCATCCCCTAAAATGACCGGCAGGATCTGGTAGTGCAGATAGACGAGACGGTACAGCCTCTGTATTGCAATTTCAATCCTTCCGGTATCTCCCGCACGGAACAGTTCTCTCAGACTCTTATATTCCTTTAGATCCTCCGCTTCCAGTCTGGTGCTTTTCAGCAGATATCTGTGTGCTTCATACATATTATAAAAACTGTCTGCAATTCCTTTTACCGCCTGTTTATAGTCTGCTCCCTTACAGTTCCCAAAACTGATGGAAATAACAGGAACCATTCCAAACAGTTTTCGGATCTCTTTATCCCCCAGACCCTTAACTTTTCAAAATATTCCGGATGGTCTGCAAATCTCGGATCAAAAAAAGTCTCAACTGTACTAAAAAGTGTCGTCTTGCCAAATCTTCTTGGTCTCGTGATCAGCGTGACTTTTGCATCCCTGTAAACCCATTCTGCAATAAAATGTGTCTTATCCACATAAAACTGTCTGCCACATGCAAAATCTTTAAAATCCTGATATCCGCACCCGACTCCCGCATTCAGATATGGATTTCGTTTTAAAATATTCTGCAGTCCATCCACATACGCAAGCAGCCGCTTTTTCTCTTCCGAAAGCTTTCCCCGTTCTTCAAACTCTGCCAGTACCTGTTCCCGCTGTGATAGCTTAACATAACAGCTGACTGACTTTCCCTCCACTGTCCGCTGGATATACGGCTGTTTTTTACCGTTAATATTCTTATAAGTCAGTGTTCCCTTCGGCAGTTGTTCTAACCGGTTATCTATCTCTCTGATACGATCTTTCGGATTTCGTATTCTATTCCTCCATCTGCAATCTCATACTCCTATGCATCAAAAATGGTTATGTATGGTTATATTCATAATATAACCATACATAACCATTGTCAATTCGTATCAATCAGTTTTCTTTCAATGTTTCCCTGCAAGCCCCTCCTGCAGCGCATCTAACACACTCTCCATATGGATCGGCTTTGCGATATAACCATCCATACCTACCTCAAGTGCACACTTGCGATCCTCCTCAAACGCATTGGCAGTCATCGAATTCTTCAAATAGATGTGGCACTGTTTTATACATCATCTTTTATTCATGCTGACAGATCTACGTCTGAGCATACTGCCTGTTACTTCACAGAAAAACAATACTTTGTCTGAGAATGATAAGTTTCTCCCACATGTAAAACCGGGGATTTAAAATTCGGTTCATTCACTGCATTCGGAAAATACTGTGTTTCCAGACAGAATGCGTGGCGGGAATCATAAGATGCACCGCCTTTTCCGGTCTGTTTTCCAATGAAATTTCCGGCATACAGCTGGATACCGACACAGTCCGTATAGACATCCATACAGATACCGGATTTCTCTGATCTTGCGCGGGCTGCAAGCTGCATTGTCCCATCAGCCTTATCTAACACAAAATTGTGGTCATATCCACCGACAAACTTAAGCTGTTCAAAATCTACTCCGATGTCCTGACCGATTTTTTTCATTTTGCGGAAATCCATCGGTGTTCCGGCAACCTTTTCCACATTACCGGTAGGAATCGCTTCGCCATCTTTTACCGGCGTATAATAGGATGCTAAAATTTCAAGCTCCTGATTTTCCATACATCCGGAATCATGACCATTCAGATTAAAATAAGCGTGGTTCGTGAAGTTCGCAACTGTGGTCTGATCGGAAACCGCCTCATAGGCAATCGAGAGCGCATTATCATCTGTTACTGTATATGTAACCTTTGCAGTCATATTTCCTGGGAAATCCTGCTCTAAGTCCTTGCTCAGATACGAAAATGTAATCTCATCTTCCTTCTGCTGTTCCACATTCCAGATGACTGAATTGAAGCCATTTTTCCCACTGTGCAGGTTGTTCCCGTTGTCATTTTTTTCAAGCTGGTATTCCTTTCCATCTAAAACAACTTCGCACCGCCGATCCTGTTTGCATTGCGTCCGATCACCGCCCCAAAATAACAGGTGTGATCCTGATATTCCTGTGGTGTATCATATCCCAACACAACATCACGGTTCACACCTTCCCGATCCGGCACAAGCACGGATACGATCGTTGCCCCAAGATCCATCACAGCAACTTCCATACCATTTTTATTTTTCAGCAGATATTTTGTAACTGTGTTTCCTTCTTTTGTTTTTCCAAACTCAATACCACTCATCTTAAACCTCATTTCCACGCAGCTTTATTTCTGCCGCTGTTTTTAATTTTGACCGTAGTATGCATTTGCACCGTGTTTACGGTAAAAATGCTTTTCTTTGATGCAGTCCGGTGCCGGAAGTACTTTCGGGTTCAAAAGTTCTGTATTCTTTGCCATTTTGGCAACTTCCTCTAACACAACTGCATTGTGGACTGCCTCTGCGGCATCTTTTCCCCAGGTAAACGGTCCGTGATTCTTACAGAGTACCGCCGGTGTATACATCGGTTTGATGCCTCTTGTCTCAAATGTCTCGATGATGACTAATCCAGTATTTTTCTCGTAGGCTTCCTCGATCTCCTCCGGCGTCAGGTTTCTTGCACACGGGATCGGACCGAAAAAGTAGTCTGCATGTGTGGTTCCATAAAGAGGGATGTCTCTTCCTGCCTGCGCCCATGCGACAGCTTCCGGGGAATGGGTATGTACGATTCCACCGATCTCTTCGTATTTTTTATAAAGTTCAATATGCGTTGCCGTGTCAGATGACGGTTTGTATCTTCCTCGATCTTATTGCCCTCTAAGTCCATGACAACCATATCATCCGGGGATAATGCATCATAATCCACACCGCTTGGCTTGATTACAAAATATCCGCTCTCTCTGTCAATTCCGCTGACATTTCCCCATGTGTAGGTGATCAGCCGCGCCGCGGCAGTTCCATATTTGCCTCATAGACCTGTTTTTTTAATTCCTCTAACATGATTTCTGTTCCTCCATAATACGTTTTGCAATGCCCTCTGCATCCAGCTCATATTTATGAAGCAGTTCTTTTGCCGGTCCTGACTCTCCGAACACATCCTTCACGCCGATCCTCGTGATCTTTGTCGGACATTTTTCACCGAGCAGCTCTGCCACTGCACTGCCAAGTCCTCCAATAATCGAATGCTCCTCCACCGTATACACACGACCGGTCTGCTTTGCTGCTTTTAACACCAGTTCCTCATCCAACGGTTTGATCGTATGAATATTGATAACCTGTGCGTCAATGCCGTCTGCTGCCAGCGTTTCTGCTGCTTTTAATGTCTCCGATACGCAAAGACCTGTCGCAAAGATCGTGATATCTTTTCCTTTTCGCAGTTCCACACCTTTGCCGATCTCAAATTTATATTCCGGATTGTCATTGATGACCGGAACTGCCAGACGTCCAAAGCGCAGATAAACCGGTCCTACATACTCGTAAGCTGCCCGCACGGCTGCTCTCGCTTCCACGTCATCGCTTGGATTGATGATGACCATGCCAGGGATCTCACGCATCAGTCCGATATCCTCGTTGCACTGATGTGTCGCTCCGTCCTCACCGACAGAGATGCCCGCATGTGTTGCCCCGATCTTGACATTCAGATGCGGATAACCGATCGAGTTGCGCACCTGCTCGTAAGCACGTCCTGCTGCAAACATGGCAAATGTGCTGACAAACGGTACTTTCCCACAGGTGGAAAGTCCTGCTGCGATCCCCGTCATATTTGCCTCTGCAATACCGCAGTCAATATGGCGCTCCGGGAACGCTTTTTTAAAGATACCTGTCTTGGTAGCTGCTGCGAGATCCGCATCCAGCACAACCAGATTTTCTTTTCTTTCCAAGTTCGGCTAATGCATTGCCATAGCTTTCTCTGGTCGCGATCATTTTTACTTCTGACATAATGCTTCACCCGCCTTTCCCAGTTCTTCCATTGCAATCGCATATTCCTCATCGTTCGGTGCTTTTCCGTGCCAGCCTACCTGACCTTCCATATAAGAAACACCTTTTCCTTTTAAGGTATGTGCGATGATTGCTGTCGGCATGCCTTTTGTCTCCCTTGCCTCTTTAAAAGCCTCCGCAAGCTGTGCAAAATCATTTCCATCTGCGACATGGATCACATGGAAATTAAAAGCTTCAAACTTTTTATCGATCGGATCCGGTGAGCAGACTTCATCTAATGTTCCGTCAATCTGCATGTTGTTATTGTCGACGATCACTACCAGATTGTCAAGCTTACGGTGTCCGGCAAACATGGATGCCTCCCACACCTGACCTTCCTCGATCTCGCCATCACCTAACAGCGTATAAACACGGTAATCTTTGTGATCCATCTTTCCTGCAAGTGCCATTCCGACCGCACAGGAAATTCCCTGTCCCAGAGAACCGGATGACATATCCACTCCCGGAATATGCTTCATATCCGGATGTCCCTGTAAATAGGAACCGGTATGACGCAATGTCTCCAAATCCTTCACCGGAAAATATCCGCGGTTTGCCAGCGCAGAATAAAGTCCCGGCGCCGTATGTCCTTTCGATAAGACAAAGCGGTCACGATCCTCCATTTTCGGATTTTTTGGATCAATATTCATCTCTTCAAAATATAAATATGTAAAAATTTCTGTCGCCGAAAGCGATCCCCCGGATGCCCCGACTTCGCAGCATGCGTTGCAGTCACGATGCCCTTGCGAACCTCGACTGCAGTCTGCTTCAGTTCTGTGATAGTCATTGATACCCTCCTTTAGTGTCATATAAACTCTGCGAAACCCACCTCAAACTCTTCTCACGTTAAGCTGCTGACGGGTTTCGCAATGATTTTTATTACTCTCCGAAGACGGCAGAGCGGTTTCTATAGTCTTTTTGTAAAACCTTAGTCACCGAAAACCGCTCTATAGTCCTTCTGGAATTTTTCGATTCCTGCGTCGGTCAGTGGGTGTTTTGTCATCTGGACGATTACGTTGTACGGCACGGTTGCGATATGTGCACCTGCTAATGCGCAGTCTGTGACATGGATCGGGTTACGGATGGATGCTGCGATGATCTCTGTCTCAAGTCCATAGTTGTCAAAGATCTGAACAATATCCTGAATCAGATCGATGCCTGCTGTACTGATATCATCTAATCTTCCAAGGAATGGAGAAACATAGGTTGCGCCTGCTCTTGCTGCGAGGAGTGCCTGATTTGCAGTAAAGATCAGTGTTACATTGGTCTTGATGCCCTCTGCAGAGAGAACTTTTACTGCCTTTAAGCCTTCTACTGTCATAGGAATTTTTACAACCATGTTCGGATGAATCGCTGCGATCTCACGTCCCTCTTTGATCATGCCCTCTGCATCAACAGTTGTCGCTTTTACCTCACCGCTGATCGGTCCGTCTACGATGGATGTGATCTCTTTGATTACTTCGTTAAAATCTCTTCCCTCTTTTGCGATCAGGGATGGGTTCGTGGTAACACCACAGATCACTCCCATATCATTTGCTTTACGGATATCCTCTACATTTGCTGTGTCAATAAAAAATTTCATACTATACCTCTCCTTTTCTTTGTGTGCCCGTGCACACAACTTGTTTTACTTATGATAATCTCTTTTATTTAAAACTTCAAGCGTGTTTTTGTGTTTTCATGATTTTGCACAACTTTTTTGCGTGCATGTGCACACTTTTCACAAAACAAGTTTTTGCTTCAAAATATGCACATGCTTTTCCAGTGTTTAACGATAAAACAGTTCCCCAATCTGTAAGTCACGTTTGAAATCACGGATCTTCGTATCTTTGTCAATATAAACAGCCTCGATGCCCATTGCATTTGCCCAGTCGCCCATCTGCTCTGCGGTCAGATCGTATGTAAATGCGGTATGATGTGCGCCGCCTGCAAGGATCCATGCCTCTGCACCGGTATAGAGATCCGGCTGTGGTGTCCAGAAGTTTGTCGCTACCGGGAGTTTCGGCATCGGTTTTTCCACTTTCTTGCAGTCCACATCATTGATGATCAGACGGAAACGGTTGCCAAGATCGATCAGGGAAGTTGCGATACCTTTACCTTCTTTGGATGTGAATACCAGTCTTGCAGGATCTTCCCTGTCACCCATGGAGAGTGGCTGGCACTTGATGCTGATCGGGCCATCTGCGATGGACGGACAGATTTCCAACATATGTGCCTCTAAGATTCCTTCTTTGCCTTTGACAAAGTTGTAGGTGTAATCCTCCAACATGGATGTTCCCTTTGCATCCTTTTTGCCCTCGGTCATAATCTTCATCAGACGGACCATGGCAGCAACTTTCCAGTCACCCTCTGCTCCAAATCCGTAACCTTTTCCCATCAGACGCTGGATTGCAAGTCCCGGAAGCTGTTTTAATGCACCAAGATCTCCAAAGTGGGTTACGATCGCCTGATAATTCTTTTCGTCTAAGAAACGCTCAAAGCCAAGCTCGATCTGTGCCTGGACTGCAACATGGCGGCGGAATTCTTCCGGATCACGTCCCTCTAATAAAATGTCATATTTCTCGTAGTATTCGTCCACAAGAACATTGGTATCAGACTCGGATACTGCTGCTACGGACTCTGCGATCTCGTTGACCGGATATGCATCCACTTCCCAGCCGAATTTTAACTGTGCTTCCACTTTATCGCCCTCAGTTACCGCAACGTTTCTCATATTGTCAGCGACACGCATCACACGGATATGGCTGCTCTCGATCACGCCGACTGCGGTGCGCATCCAGGAAGCGATCTTCTCCTGTACCACCGGATCAGACCAGTGTCCGACAACCACTTTGCGCTCGATTCTCATACGGGTCACGATATGACCGTACTCTCTGTCACCATGCGCAGACTGGTTTTCATTCATGAAATCCATATCGATGGAATCATATGGGATCTCTTCATTGAACTGTGTATGTAAATGTAATAATGGTTTTCTGTACTCCTGTAAACCTAAGATCCAGGATTTTGCCGGTGAAAATGTATGCATCCATGTGATGACACCTGCACACTCTTCATCCATATTTGCCTCATTAAACGTTTTACGGATCAGCTCGTTTGTGATCAGTGTCGGTTTCCAGATGACTTCATAAGGAAGTACCCCTGACTCATTTAACTTTGCAACGATGATCTTTGCATGCTCTGCCACATGCTCTAAGCACTCATCCCCGTATAAATCCTGTGATCCGGTGCAAAACCAGAATTTATAATTTTTTGTTTTTAACATGTGCAAATTCCCTCCTGATACACTTTATTTTTTTATTATTTTTATAAGATCGGCATCGTCTCTACCGCTGCCATTTCTGCTTCCAGTGCCTTTTTATAGTTTTCAATATAAGCATCAAATCCTGCCACATCCGCCGGATCCGGCTCCATGACAGTTCCTGTTTCCCCACCAAAGATCTTACCGGATAAATACTGCTCTAATGTTTCGCCTTCTGCTTTGTGTACCATGTATGATGCAAGCAGTGCCATGCCCCATGGGCCGCCCTCGCCTGCAGTTTCCATAACTGCTACCGGCGCATCCATTGCCGCAGCAAGGATTCCCTGTCCGACTCCTTTTGTCTTAAACAGTCCTCCATGCCCGTAAATGCGGTCTACTTTTACTTTTTCCTCTTTTAACAGGATATCCAGACCGATCTTTAACGTGGCAAGTGATGCATAAAGATGGCTTCTCATAAAGTTTGCCAGTGTAAAATGTGCATCCGGTCTGCGCACGAAAAGCGGACGGCCTTCATTTAAACCGGTTACCGGCTCACCGGAGAAATAATTGTAGGCAAGCAGGCCTCCACAGTCTTTATCTCCCTCTAATGCTTTCCGGTAAAGTGTTCCAAACAACTCATTCATATCCGGTTTCATGCCAAAGGCTTCTGCAAATTCTTTGAATAATCCAACCCATGCATTCAGGTCTGATGTACAGTTATTGCAGTGAACCATCGCAACGGTATCACCGGACGGTGTGGTTACCATGTCAAGCTCCTCATGTACATTCTTTAAATCTTCCTCGAGAACGACCATCGCAAACACGGATGTTCCGGCAGATACATTTCCTGTGCGGACTGCAACGGAATTTGTCGCAGCCATACCGGTTCCTGCATCTCCCTCCGGCGGCAGAGTGGAATGCCTGCGGAAAGATTGCCGCTCTTATCCAACAGTTTTGCTCCCTCAGCAGACAACGTTCCTGCTGCCTCCCCTGCAGCTAAAACTTTCGGCAGGATCTCACGCAGTTTCCACGGATATCCTTTTGGTGCGACAAGTGCGTCAAATTTATCGATCATTGTCTGATTGTAATCTCTTGTCTTTGCGTCGATCGGGAACATACCGGATGCCTCTCCGACACCAAGTACTTTCTCTCCGGTCAGTTTCCAGTGAATGTATCCGGCTAAGGTTGTAAAATACGAAATGTTTCCTACATGTTCTTCCCCGTTTAAGATCGCCTGATATAAATGTGCGATGCTCCAGCGCTGTGGAATATTAAAGGAAAACTCCTTTGTAAGTGCTGCCGCAGCCTCCCCCGTGATCGTATTGCGCCAGGTGCGGAACGGTACAAGTAACTCCCCGTCTTTGTCAAATGCCATATAGCCATGCATCATTCCGGAAAATCCGATCGCTGCGAGTGATGTGATCACCGTATCGTATTTTTCCTTTACATCCTCTGCTAATCTGCCATAACAGTCGGTAAGTCCCGTCCAGATATCATCCAGACTGTATGTCCAGATGCCATCCTCCAAACGGTTTTCCCAGTCATGTGCACCGGATGCAATCGGCTCCCCCGTCTCATTTACAAGAACCGCCTTGATCCTGGTTGAACCGAATTCAATACCAAGTACTGCTTTTCCGGTTTCAATCGTCTGCTTTGCGTTACTCATTATCCCTTCTCCTTTCAGATGTAAACCACTTCTTCTATACTTTCAGCATACAACTTGTATGCATGTGTTAACAAGTTGTTTTTTCTTAAAATACCACTTTATAAAATCTCTATAAATTCGCTTTGTTCCTGACCATGTATGGTATAATGTATTAAGCTACGAGCAGTGCCAGATAAGAAGAAACACTGCGGAATAAAATACAGACCAGCACGAACTAATCACAACGCAAAAAGAAAGAGATTTTCCCATGCCATCAGAACATAAAACAAATGAAACCATCAAATATAAACTTGCCGCCGCAATGAAAGAATGCATGAAATCCGCCTCCGTAGAGAAGATTACCGTCACGGAGATTGTGGAGACCTGCGGCGTGACACGCCAGACCTTTTACCGGAATTTTAAGGATAAGTATGACCTTATCAACTGGTATTTTGATAAAATTTTACTGGAATCTTTCGAACATATGGGTGAAGGAAAAACTGTGTATGAAGGACTGGTGAATAAATTTCATTATATCCAGCAGGAAAAGCTCTTTTTTAAAGCAGCTTTTAAAAATGACGATCAGAATTGTCTGAGAGATCATGATTTTCAACTGATCTGTGCCTTTTACACCGAACAGCTTGAGACACGCATGGCGTGCAGACTTTCCCGTCAGCTGCAGTTTCAGTTAGAAATGTACTGCCAGGTTCCATTTATATGACCGTACAGTGGGTGCTTGGCTATCGCAAATGCTCTGCCGAAGAACTCGCACATGCCCTTGCATCTGCCATGCCGGAAGAACTGCAGACTGTATTTCGTAAATACAGGTTGGTTTGATGCAGGAAAATGTTACATTCATAAACATTTCTGTTACAAAAAAACCTTCCAGGCAAAACAATTATGCCTGAAAGGTTTTCTTTTACTTATGACAATATACGAATCATAAAGCATACATTCTATGATTTCACCGCTGCAATTACATCAGTTTGCGGAAAAGATTCTTAAGATCTTCCACACTGGCATCTTTCGGGTTACCCGGAGCACATGCATCTGCATGAGCAGATTCTGCAAGAAAATCAAGATCTTCTTCTTTTAATGCCTCAAGTTTTGTCGGGATTCCCACATCAACAGAGAGTTTCTGTACGGCATCAACTGCTGCTTTACGATATTCCTCCACAGACATATCGTCCACACCTTTGACTCCCATTGCACGGGCGATCTCACGGTATTTCTCTCCGGTGCAGTCCGCATTGTACTCCATAACGATTGGAAGCATCATGGCACATGCAACACCATGTGGTGTATCATAAACAGCACCTAAGGTATGAGCCATGGAATGTGCAATTCCAAGACCTACGTTAGAAAATCCCATTCCGGCAATGTACTGTCCAAGTGCCATTCCCTCACGTCCCTCTTTCTTGTTGTCAACTGCATCACGCAGGGATCTTGAAATAATTTCAATCGCTTTCAGATGGAACATATCTGTCATTTCCCATGCAGCTTTGGTTGTATATCCCTCGATCGCATGTGTCAGGGCATCCATACCGGTAGAAGCTGTCAGTCCCTTTGGCATGGAAGACATCATATCCGGATCCACGATTGCAATGACAGGCATATCATGTGGATCGACACAGACGAATTTTCTCTTTCTCTCCACATCTGTGATAACATAATTGATCGTAACCTCTGCTGCCGTACCGGCGGTCGTAGGTACTGCAATGATCGGTACGCATGGTTTTTTCGTGGGTGCAACTCCCTCAAGACTTCTGACATCCTCAAATTCCGGATTGGCAATAATGATTCCGATCGCTTTTGAGGTATCCATAGAAGATCCTCCACCGATTGCGATCAGGTAATCAGCTTCCGCTTTCTTAAATGCCTCAACACCGTGCTGTACATTCTGGATCGTAGGGTTTGCTTTGATATCTGAATAAATTTCATAAGCAAGTCCGTTTTTGTCAAGAATATCCGTTACCTTTTTTGTAACACCAAATTTGATCAGATCCGGATCAGAACATACAAATGCTTTTTTGAAAGCACGCGCCTTTGCCTCTGTTGCAATCTCTTCGATCGCTCCTGCTCCGTGGTAAGATGTTTCGTTTAACATAATTCTGTTTGCCATAATAACCTTCTCCTTTTCCAATACTTATGATACTTTGATTGTAACAGGATCCTATCGTTTTCGTAAGTGACAAAACAGCAAAATTGTAACAAAAAAACCTGTATCAGCAAATTACTGATACAGGCCATGTTATGATCCATTATTATACATTGATTTCCGCTTTTACACCAAGTTCTTCCTTGTTTGCATCCAGAATCGGTTTTACCACATTTGCAATGAATTTATCCACCTGGATCGGTGCACGTCCCACATATTTTGCCGGATCATCGTGGACTGCAGTGCCTCTAATGTCAGGTTAAATTCAGGATCTGCAGCGATCAGTTCAAGCAGATTGTTGTCTTTTCCTTCCTCTTTGACAGTCTTTCCTGCCTGCATGGATAAGGTACGGATCTTTTCATGTAACTCCTGACGGTTGCCGCCATTCTTTACAGCGTCCATCATAATGTTTTCCGTTGCCATAAACGGGAGTTCTGCCATTAAATGTTTGGTGATTACTTTATCATATACAACCAATCCATCCACTACATTTAAGCACAGGTCTAAGATACCATCGATTGCAAGGAATCCTTCCGGAATGGAAAGTCTCTTGTTTGCAGAGTCATCTAAGGTGCGCTCAAACCACTGTGTTGCGGAAGTGATCGCCGGGTTTAAAGCATCGATCATGACATAACGCGATAAGGATGCGATACGCTCGGAACGCATCGGATTGCGTTTGTATGCCATGGCAGAAGATCCGATCTGGTTCTTCTCAAACGGCTCTTCCACTTCTTTTAAGTGCTGTAACAAACGGATATCATTTGACATCTTGTGTGCACTTGCCGCAATACCTGCAAGAATATTTGCAACGCGTGTATCCACTTTTCTGGAATAAGTCTGTCCGGATACTGCATAGCACTCTTTGAATCCCATTTTTGCAGCGATCATCGGGTCGATCTTGTCAATCGTCTCCTGATCTCCATCAAACAGTTCTAAGAAACTTGCCTGTGTTCCGGTCGTTCCCTTGGAACCGAGCAGTTTTAAAGATCCCATGACATACTCTAGGTCCTCAAGATCCATGATAAATTCCTGTGCCCACAGTGTTGCACGCTTTCCAACAGTCGTCGGCTGTGCAGGCTGGAAATGGGTAAATGCCAGTGTCGGCAGATTTTTGTAAGTATCTGCAAATTTTGCAAGTTCTGCGATAACATTGACCAGTTTTTTATGAACCAGCTCCAATGCCTCCCGCATTAAAATAATATCGGTGTTATCACCAACATAACAGGATGTTGCTCCAAGATGGATGATTCCTGCTGCCTTCGGGCACTGCTGTCCATATGCATATACATGACTCATAACATCATGACGAACCAGTTTTTCACGCTCTCTTGCTACATCATAATTGATGTCCTCAGCATGTGCCTTTAACTCGTCGATCTGTTCCTGTGTAATAACCGGCTTTCCATTCTCGGAAAGTCCTAACTCCATCTCTGTCTCAGCTAATGCAATCCATAATTTTCTCCAGGTACGGAACTTTTTGTCCTGTGAAAAAATATACTGCATCTCCTTGCTGGCATAACGCTCAGATAACGGACTTGTATATCTGTCTGTACTCATTTCTGTTCTCCTTAACATTTGTTATTATCTATCTCTCAAAATCGCCCCGGATGTCTTCTTTCGGCGGTTCCATCGGTAGGTACCCGTAAAGCATCCCTTACAGATACTTAATCCGCCGACCATTTCCTCTAAACGCTCAACTCCAAGGTATCCAAGGGAATCCGCACCAATGATCTTACGGATATCCTCAATGGAACGATTGTATGCAATGAGCTGTTCTCTCTCCGGGATATCTGTTCCAAAGTAACACGGCCATAAAAATGGCGGGGAACTGATCCTTACATGTACTTCGGTTGCACCGGCATCACGCAGCATTTTTACGATGCGGTCTGACGTCGTACCGCGGACAATGGAATCATCGATCATAATGATACGTTTTCCATCGACCGCCTCTTTTAAAACATTTAATTTCACGCGCACGCTGGACTCTCTGCTGCTCTGTTTCGGCTTGATGAAAGTTCTTCCGACATAGCCGTTTTTCACAAATGCAGTGCCATACGGAATCCCCGACTGCAGGGAATAACCGAGTGCTGCAGCATTTCCGGACTCCGGAACACCGACGACAAGGTCTGCATCCACCGGTGAATCCATGGCGAGGAAACGTCCTGCTTGATCCTGGATGCATAGACACTGACACCGTCGATATGGCTGTCCGGTCTTGCAAAGTAAATATATTCAAAAATACAGCGCGCCTCTTTTTCTTTTGGCAGTGCTAAAGAAAGGTCAGACTGAATGCCGCCCTCCGGTGTGATCGTAACGATCTCTCCCGGCAGTACATCACGGACATACTCCGCGCCGATCGTATCAAGTGCACAGGTCTCGGATGCCAAAATGTAGGCATTGTCACGTTTTCCAATACAGAGCGGTTTAAAACCGTACGGATCACGCGCTCCGACTAACTTTCTCGGGCTCATCACTACCAGTGCAAACGCACCCTTGATCTTCTGGCAGGCACGTCCCACTGCCTCTTCCACACTGTTTGAATTTAAACGCTCACGGGCAATGTGATAGGCGATGACCTCAGAGTCGATCGTCGTCTGGAAAATTGCTCCGGTATACTCTAAATCCTTGCGCAGTTCCATTGCATTGATCAGGTTTCCGTTGTGTGCGAGCGCTAACGTTCCCTTTACATAATTAAGAACCAATGGCTGTGCATTCTCACGGGTGGAAGCTCCTGCCGTCGAATAACGGACATGTCCGACACCGATATCGCCATGCATAGGCTCTAAATTATCCTGCGTGAATACCTCATTGACAAGTCCCATGCCTTTGTATGAGGTCACCTTTCCCTTGGGTCCGTTCGTCTCACTGACCGCAATACCACAGCTCTCCTGTCCACGGTGCTGCAATGCAAAAAGACCATAATAGATCGTAGACGCAACGTCTCCGCCATCAAAGTCGTACATTCCGAATACACCACATTCCTCGTGCAGTCCGCTGTCCCCATTCGTCTGCCATGGTGTATCTTTCACAAATCCATTGTTGTCCATAAATGTATCTCCATTAAGCAAATTTCTTACCTGTCAGAAGCTCATATGCCTCTTTGTATTTATTCACGGTCTTTTCGATGACATCATCCGGTAACAGATAGTCACTGTCCGGATTTGCTTTTAACCAGTCTCTTACAAACTGTTTGTCAAAGGAAGGCTGTCCCTGTCCCGGCTTGTAACCCTCTAACGGCCAGAATCTGGAGCTGTCCGGTGTGAGCATCTCATCCCCTAATACAACATTGCCATTCTCATCCAAACCAAACTCAAACTTGGTATCTGCAATGATGATACCTTTGGTCAGTGCGTATTCTGCACATTTTTTATATAATGCGATCGTATAATCTTTGATCTGTTCTGCATAAGAAGCGCCTTTTCCCGGATACTCTTTCTCTAAGATCTCTCTGCAGCGCTCAAAGGAGATATTCTCATCATGCAGACCGATCTCTGCCTTGGTGCTCGGTGTAAAAATCGGCTCAGGCAGTTTGTCGGACTCCTGTAATCCCTCCGGCAGTTTGATGCCGCATACGGTACCGTTTTCTTTATAGCTCTCCCAGCCGCTTCCTGTGATGTATCCACGGACGATGCACTCGATCGGAAGCATCTCTAATTTTTTGCACATCATGCTGTTGCCGTCAAATCTCTCCTCCTGGAAAAATTCCGGCATATCTTTTACATCAACAGAAATCATATGATTTGGAACGATATCTTTTGTTAAATCAAACCAGAATTTAGACATCTGAGTCAGAATCGCACCCTTTTTTGTGACTTTGTTCTTCAAAATATGATCGAAAGCAGAAATTCTGTCTGTCGCTACAATGATCAGGCTGTCGCCGTTATCATATACTTCACGTACTTTTCCCTCTTTAATTGGCTGAAATACTTTGCTACTCATCCTCTTTGTCCTCTTTTCCGGTGTTATAAGCACCATATCATTTTCTGATGTTACTCAAAAATTATAATACATAGTCTTTTGGAAAGTCAATGATTTTGCCCGTATGGACATCGATATGTGATATAGAAAAATCAGTTCTTTTTATTAGTATTTTTGTATAGTTTTAATCATATTATAAGTTATACTTATATTTTTGTTTATATTCTCTTATTCTCACTTTCTCAGCTTCTTTCCTGCATGAATTTTACCGGAAAATGATCCTTTTCCTTTCAAAAAAGTGCCACAAAACTGATAAATTTCTTTCTGACAGCAGCTGCCCTGCCTGTCCAAAAATAAATATACCAGTCTGTGGCATCTTTTTATCCGGCTATATTATATCGCTCTTTTATTTTTTGATCAGTAAAGATTTTCCTGTCATCTCTGCCGGCTGCTCCATTCCCATCAGCTCGATCATAGTCGGGATGATATCAGCAAGGCATCCGTCCTCTTTTAAGGTGTAGGAAGGATCTGCATTTACGAGAATAAATGGAACCGGGTTGGTTGTGTGGGATGTTAACGCTCGCCGGTCTCGTAGTTTACAAGCTGCTCAGCGTTTCCGTGATCTGCGCAGATGAACATCTGTCCGTCTACTTCTTTTAATGCCTCAACTGCTTTTCCAACACAGGTATCTACTGTCTCAACTGCTTTGATCGCTGCGTCTAAGATTCCGGTGTGACCAACCATATCCGGGTTTGCAAAGTTGATGATGATGACATCATATTTCTCAGAACGGATTGCTGCACATAACTTGTCGCATACTTCCGGTGCGCTCATCTCCGGCTGTAAATCGTAGGTAGCTACTTTCGGAGATTTTACAAGAATACGGTCCTCACCTTTGTTTGGCTCTTCCACACCGCCGTTGAAGAAGAAGGTAACATGTGCATATTTCTCTGTCTCGGCGATTCTTGCCTGTGTCATATCATGTGCTGCTAAATACTCACCAAATGTATTTTTCAGTTCTACTTTCTTAAATGCAACTTCTTTGTTCGGAATCGTCACGTCATACTCTGTGAAGCAGATGTATTTTACGTTCTTTCTTGCGCCACGGTCAAATCCATCAAAATCATCCATACAGAATGTTCTTGTGATCTCACGCGCACGGTCAGGACGGAAGTTAAAGAAAATAACAGTATCGTTGTCTTTGATTGTTGCGATCGGTTTGCCGTTCTCTGTAATTGCAGTTGGAACGAAGAACTCATCTGTCACATCTTTTGCATAAGATGCTTCCATAGCTGCTACTGCGCTCTCAGCAGTTTCTCCCTCGCCAGTGGTCAGCACTTTGTATGCTTTCTCCACACGATCCCATCTGTTATCACGATCCATTGCGTAGTAACGTCCGGAAATAGATGCGATCTTGCCAACACCAATTTCTTTCATCTTAGCTTCCAGTTCTTCGATGAACTCTTTACCGGAAGTCGGAGCAGTATCACGTCCGTCTAAGAAGCAGTGTACATATACATTCTCAACGCCCTCTTTTTTTGCCATTTCAAGCAGACCAAACAGGTGTGTGATGTGGCTGTGTACACCACCGTTTGATAACAGTCCGTATAAATGAAGGTCGGAACCGTTTTTCTTTACGTTTTCCATACCATCTAATAATGCCTGATTTTTGAAGAAATCGCCATCGCTGATTTCTTTTGTGATTCTCGTCAGTTCCTGATATACGATTCTTCCGGCACCCATATTTAAATGTCCTACCTCAGAGTTACCCATCTGTCCGTCAGGAAGACCAACTGCAAGACCACTTGCATTTCCTTTTACAAACGGATAGTCTTTCATAAGTCCGTCGATCACCGGTGTCTTTGCCTGTGCTATGGCATTGCCTCTGTTTTTCATTCAGTCCAAATCCGTCTAAGATCATTAATACGGTAGGTTTCTTACTCATGTTTTGTTTCCTCACTTTCTATTCTCTTTCCATTTATCAAAAGTATACGATTCTCCTAATCCAGAACCATTATACTGATAACCTCATCTGTTTTCAATAGTTTTTCTGGCTCAGCTGTTTTTCAAATTTCTTTGCCTTTGCCTGGCATTCTGTTTCCGTGACCGGATCCCCTCCGGCATCCTTATTAAGCTTTTCTAATATATAGGAATAAATCGCCCAGTTCGTGGGCGCATCATAATGGAGTCCGTCTCCTTTTGTTCCAAACCCAAGATTCGTCAGATATCGGTAACAATCGATATATGTAGCATTCCCCACCTTCTTGATGCGGTTATTAAATGCTTCAATCCTCTGATTATTACATCTTACCGGAGCACCTGACTTTGTCGGATTCACAGACAACAGATAAAGTTTTGAACTTTCCGGCCATCTGCGATATTTGTTCAGATAGGAACGGATCGATGTCAGGTCATTGACTCCCAGTCCACAGATCACAATCCAGTTTTTGATTTCCGTATGCTGTCGCTGCAGCGACTGTACCTTCGGGAACGCAGTATCTGCCAGCCATGCATATCCCATTCCCGGACAGGACACCACAAAAAAATTGGGGATATCTTCGATTTTACACTCTTCGTTCATCAGATAAAACCTGGAATCTCCCACAAATATATATCCGGTTTCATATTCATAGGAATCTTCGTCTGACTCATCTTCTTCCAGATCATTTTTTATCGTTTTATCCTCTCTGACTGTATTATATGTATCATCTGCCGTATTCTTTGTTGACTCTGTTTTTATACTATCATTAGCATCCTTTTCTTCATCATCTTTTTCATTGTCTGTCGATGAATTTTCAGAATTACCTGTTATATTCTCAGTTTTCGATTCACTGTTTAACTCACCATATTGTATAGATGTCTCAGTTTCCTGTAAAACATCTTCTAATGAAATATTTTGCCCGTCAGAACTCTGTGCTCTCGCATTTGCATTATTTTCTTTATATTCAAAATCCGCGCTTTCTGCCTGATTCCATTCTCTTGCAGTTACATTCCACCCGCCGATCAGTATCAGAACGCAGATCAGTATCCATATTATTTTCTTTTTCATATATTTCACTTTTTCCACACATATCAAGTGAAAAGGGGATTCTTTCTGTTTTCACTCCCAGATAGAATCCCCTTAACCTGATTATGATTTATTTGTAGTTTACAATTTTACCGAAATCAGCTTTTAAGGAAGCTCCGCCAACTAAACCACCATCGATATCAGGCTGTGCAAACAACTCTGCTGCATTACCTGCATTTACAGATCCGCCGTACTGAATACGAACTTTCTCTGCAGTGTCAGCACCGTATACTTCTTTGATGCAGTCACGGATTGCCTTGCAGACTTCCTCTGCCTGCTCTGTGGTTGCAGTTTTTCCTGTTCCGATAGCCCAGATCGCTCATAAGCGATTACCATAGAAGCAACCTGCTCTGCAGTAACGTCTTTTAAGTCAGATTTGATCTGCATACGGATCCAGTCTAAAGTGATTCCCATCTCTCTCTGCTCTAATGTCTCACCACAGCAAAGGATTGGTGTTAAGTTATGCTCGAAAGCTTTTTTCACTTTTTTGTTTAACATGCAGTCGCACTCTTTGAAGTAATCACGTCTCTCGGAATGACCGATGATAACGTATTTTACGCCAGCGTCAACTAACATCTCTGGAGCGATCTCTCCAGTGTAAGCACCTTTCTCCTCATAGTACATGTTCTCAGCGCCTACTGCTACGTTGGTTCCTTTTACAGCCTCAACAACAGGTACGATGTCGATTGCCGGTACACAGTAAACAACTTCTACATCATCACTTACTACTAATGGTTTTAATTCCTCTACTAATTTAACAGCCTGGCTTGGAGTCATGTTCATTTTCCAGTTGCCGGCTACGATTTTCTTTCTTGCCATGATCTTATCCTCTTTTTCCCATTTTAAAGTTTGTTGATCTTATTTATCATCGGCTGCACCCCAAGGCGTTATGGCAGCCGAATTCACTCTATGGCTCTCTCTTATTTATCATCTGCTGCCATACGCTGGTAATTCTTTACCCTCTAAGAACTCAAGGGAAGCTCCACCACCTGTAGAGATATGGCTCATCTTGTCACCGAAACCTAACTGGTTAACGGCTGCTGCGGAATCACCACCACCGATGATTGTTGTAGCATCTGTATCAGCAAGTGCTTTTGCAACTGCGATCGTACCAGCTGCTAATGTCGGGTTCTCAAATACACCCATCGGTCCGTTCCATACAACAGTCTTTGCTGTCTTAACTGCATCAGCGTATAATTCCTGAGTCTTTGGTCCGATATCGCATCCCTCTCTGTCAGCCGGCATATCTTTTACGTCACATACAGTAACTTCTACCGGAGCATCGATCGGGTTCGGGAAATCTGCGATGGTTACAGCATCTACCGGAAGGAGTAATTTCTTTCCAAGTTTTTCTGCTTTTGCCATCATCTCTTTACAGTAATCGATCTTAGTATCATCTACTAAAGATTTACCGATCTCATATCCCTGTGCTTTTAAGAAAGTATATGCCATACCACCACCGATGATTAATGTATCGCATTTCTCTAATAAGTTGGAGATAACGTTTAATTTATCTGCAACTTTTGCACCACCAAGGATCGCTACGAAAGGTCTTACCGGATTTTCTACTGCGTTTCCAAGGAAATCGATCTCTTTCTGCATTAAGTAACCAACTACGTTAGAACCACCTTTTGCAGTGATGAATTTTGTAACGCCTGCAACAGAAGCATGTGCTCTGTGGGAGGAACCGAATGCGTCGCATACATAATCGTCTGCAAGATCAGCCAACTCTTTGCTGAACTCTTCGCCGTTCTTTGTCTCCTCAGCACCACGGAAACGTGTATTCTGTAATAAGATTACATCTCCCTCGTTCATTTCAGCAACAGCTTTGGTAGCTTCCTCACCTGTTACATGATAATCAGAGATGAATTTTACCTCTTTGCCAAGTTTTTCAGAAAGTTTTACAGCTACAGGAGCTAAAGACTCACCTTCATTTGGGCCGTTTTTTACTTTTCCAAGATGGGAACAGAGAATTACTTTCCACCATCGTTGATTAATTTCTGGATGGTAGGAAGAGCTGCGTTGATACGAGTCTCATCTGTGATTTTTCCTTCTTTTAACGGAACGTTGAAATCACATCTTACAAG
>ENA-OQDE01000543-OQDE01000543.1-human-gut-metagenome-genome-assembly--contig:-NODE-543-length-21366-cov-3.100664_pt1 | contig 21366 bp, 21 predicted proteins | sample MGYA00242768_ERZ504595 | MGnify/ENA primary metagenome ERZ504595 (study PRJEB26092, sample SAMD00036307) | human gut metagenome | host: Homo sapiens | study: EMG produced TPA metagenomics assembly of... | reverse complement strand
ATAAATTCCAATTTGTTCTGCTCCCAATACACGCGAAACATAAGGCGATGTAATCATTGGCATTACAATTAGCAATACTTGATATATTACATTGTATATATAATTTTTTTTAATTGAATTCATTTACTATTTCCTCATCTGTACCAAAACCTCATTTATCTGTCTCACATTCTCTTCCATAGTAAAATTAACCATTGTTGTATGTATAGCTGAAGATGATAATAAATTGCCCAACTCATGATTATTGTATATTTGTTCAATCTTATCAGCTAATTCTATTGTATTTCCACGATGATAAATGAGTCCATTAATTTTATCTTGTATTATTTCAGGCGTAGCTCCTGTATCACATCCAATAACAACCAAACCAGCTTGCATTCCCTCTACAGTAACTCTGCCAAATGGTTCTGCCACAGAACACATTAACTCTATTTGCATTTTTTCTCTAAGCATCCCCATATTTTCTACTTCTCCTTCAAAGATTACCTGATCTTGCAAAGAGTATTTATAAACTTCATTTTCAAGTATATCCTTGTAAGATTTACCATGAGATATCAATGGTGATCCTGCTAAATGCAAATATATATTTTTATATCCCCTATCTCGTAATATGCTAACGCTTGAATTGATTCCAGTTGTCCTTTCGCCTCAGAAAGATGGCCACAATGAACACAATGTAGTCCATCAACTATTGACTTTTCCCAAGGTTGACATATCTCAACACCTGCATTGACTACACCATTGTAAATAACTTTAATATTTTGTGGCAATATCTTTCTATAATTTACCATGTATTCCTTCATAGCATTAGATATAGCAACGACTAAACCACGATTACTTTTCCTAAACCTCCTTTCGCACAACATATACTTCCTAATTGATGAATGATATCCTCGGAAATGCCATACATATGGTATCCTAAGTTTTTTCGATAAATAATACCCTATTGTATTTGTAGTATCATTGATATAAATAATATCAATCTCTTTGTTCTTAAGTTGTTTTGATAAGGCACAAGCTTTTTTTAAATTGTTAATATCATTTAATGTTGCTATTAAATATCTAACAGGATCTTTTAAGTCCCCCATTCGTACAAATGATACCTGACGATAATCTGCACAAATATATTCAATACCCATTCTCTGTAATTCATCTGTAAAATTTCCCTCTCCAGGAGATAATACAATCACATCGTGATGATATATATTTTTAAGAGCATCTAATACGTCCAAAAAAGACCTATTTGCGCCTCCAATAATATCTTTAGACTGTGTTATTGCTAAAATTCTCATGTCAATTTCCTTTATCATTTAAATTCATCTACATTTTCACGTTTAAACAAGAAATATAAAAGAATAAATGAAAGACAATAGTGGGAAATAGTAAACTGAAATCTAATCATTGAAAACAGTAATCCTTGAAATATCAAAGCGTAGTATACCATTCCCCGCATAGACCCAATTCTTCTATATATTAATCTTGATAAACCTCCATATAAAAATGACCCTATTATATTGCCTACAAATCCGCCATCGTAGAAAAAATAATAAAATAACGAAACATAAGCATTCATATGAAAAACAGTACCAACTGAAATAGTTTTTTCTACTTCAAATACATGCTGTATATTCAACAAAAACTTGGGTAAGGAAAACCAAAATTTTCCAATATCGAAAAAAAAGGCTTTAAAAAACCACTAATTGCCACCACTCCATAAGTATAATTCGGATGAAATCCAACTGCACTTAAATGACGATCCATCAACGGAACACATCCAGAAATATACAATAATAAAGATTGAGCCAACGTTTCCTTTGATCCCCTAGAAGTAGTTATATAAAGCACAATTACTACCATAAGCACAAGTAGCATTCCAAAAACTCTCTTAACAACTTTAGGAATTTTTATCTGTATTCTTGCTAAACGAACAATCAACCAAAAATGCAATGCAAGGTATACAAATCGTATTCTACCACCCTCATATAACGCAGATAAAAACGAAATTATAATTGTAAATATCAGTAACCACTTTTGTCTTTTTCCCAAGATAAAATCAACAGCACAGATTGGATATACTATGTAACAAAATGGTTTTACAATGTAATTCCTATATAAACTCAAAACTCCAATATCTAAAACTGAATAACCACTACTAAAATTTGTTCTTATAGTCTCAAAGCTCCCTCCACCTGCAAGTATAAATATAGAATTAATAGCTTCTGGAAGTAATACTATTATCGTTGATATACATAAAAACTTTAGAAAGCCATACCTAATTTCTTCAAAGTTTTCATTATCGGCATTTTTTCTAAAATTTCCTATGGTAATACAAGTGTCTTTTAATGAAACTAAAAAAACTATGTACCCCACAGCAAACGAAACAACACCACTTACAATAATAAAATATGTACTATTTGAAATATGATTAAATCTACTAATATTTATTTGATACAACCCAAGTATCACAGACCACAACAAAGAAAAAATAGTAACTGGATGAACAATTCTTTTTGTTATAATCAAACTAAAAATAAACTCCAGTACAATTACAATTAACGCCAACATATCTTTTTCACCTTAATATTTTTCATTCTATCTTTTATTATCACTACATTAATTGAATGTTTTTTACGGCTTCATTAATGGGAATTTGCACTAAAACAACCAAGAATAATCCTATAATTCTCGACAAATCGACATCTCCTCGTATAATCTATATTTTTCTTACAATATTACATATTGAATTCCCGTATTGTTCCCAAGTATAGTTCTCCGCAGTTTTCCTTGCCTGTTTTGACATTTCAGGAATTTTATCAGCATTTTGATAGTACCAAACTATTTTTCCTTTAATTCTTCAATATTTCTTGGTTCAACTACAAACCCTTCTTTACAATTGCTAACCACTTCCGGCGCACATGAATATTTAGAAGCAATTACCGGTAAGCCACTCGCTAAAGCCTCTAACATTGATAACGATGATCCTTCCCACAACGATGATAAAACAAAAACATCAGCTTCTTTATAGAATTCTGGCATTTCATCTCGTCTTTTAAGCCCCACAAAAGTTGCATTTGCCGTATATGCTTCAAGTTGCTCTTTCTGATTCATCATATCGCCTACTACAAGCAACTCTATGTTCAAATCCTGTAGTTGTCTAAATGCTTCTAAAATGTAGTAAATCCCCTTTGCCGCTTCTACTCTTCCAACAAATAAAAATTTAAGTCTCTTTCCTGGTACATATTCTTTATAATTTGGCATAAACATTTTTACATCAACACCATGTGGAAGATATAATATTTTTTTGGAAGATACTCCAATTTCCAATAGCGAGTTTTTTACAAATCCAGACGGAACTAACAAGTAATCCGCCAATTCTATCTCTTCCTTATATTTTTTACATTTTTCATCATTATAAGCAATTCTATGTCTTTCTAATGATTCAGAAAATGGCAACTTCTTATTTTGTTCTTCTCGAACTATCTCTTGAATTTTTAATGCAGATGTACTTGCCATATCTAATATTTTGATTGTTTTACTATTTTTCTTTTTTAGTTCAGAAAATAAATCATATGCTTGTGTATCGTACGCAAGCACAATATCTTCCCCCTTTTTTACACACGCACTAGCTACTTTTCTTCCAAATTTTCGAAATAAGCGGTTCCTTATCTGAGTTGTATATTTGCTCAAAACAGGTAATCTAAATGCAGCTAAATACAATAATCCAAGAAATTCAGCATATTTATTTACATAAGGAGTAATACTTTTATCATTTCTGCCATTCATACGTATTACTAAATCTTTTGGTAAGACAATTTTAAGCAAGCGATAAATCCCTTTTCCATCATTGTAGACCGATGTGTAATAAGTATTCATTAAATCATCTGCAATAAATCCTTTTGCCGCACGAAAGGAATGCTGTTGAAAAGGAACTGCTATTGATACCTTCTTGTTACTATTATTATTTTCTAATGACATAATCTCTCCATCAATGAACATTTTTCGCCTTAATATAATTATAAATACGCTTTACTAAAGCACGATCATTTTTAATCTTTCTAATTCTTCTTACAATAAGCCTCAATACCTTATATTTTTCCTCTTTTTCCGGTAAAACTACAATATGATTTCCTCCAAATTGCTTAAGAGGCAATTGCCAGTTTGACATATACGTATTGAACAATTCCGGACTCTTTCGATAAGACATCAAAATAATATTTTGATCATCATCTGTTAATCCGCAATCATTTAATTCAATCATACAATTTCGCATAAGATTCCAAAATCTATTCCATAAATTTGCAGCACCAACAATAACTGTTCCCATAATATATGTATCCATTGTGCACACAATATCGAAAATAGGTCTATTATCTAATTCCTGAACAAGGAACACATTTATTTTTTCTGGGAAATCATACTTCCAAGTAAAATTAAAATCAGAGTTAATATCAAGGATGGCACCACCATGATTATATCCAAAATCCATCCATGCAACCATATCATCTGTTTCTCCACGTGATACAGCATCCTGAACACACCACATTTTTAATAGCATCACATAATCATAGTCCGCATTCCAAACTTCTGGGTTTTTATCAAATAACCGTGCTCCTTGCTGTACTTTGTTTTCTGTCGCCCTTTTAATACTTGTTAGCAATTCTGGATCAATTTTTCTAATGTCATCAACAAGATGAACTATTGTTTTTTCTTCTAAACCAATACTTTTTCTAAATAACAATATTTTATTTTTCATATTTTCTGTCTCGCAATAGACAATAATTAAATTCTTTAATTTTGCCCACCCTTTAAAATATTCAAAGTACTGGTCTTCAGTCTTTCGAATTTTTTCCAAGCCTGTCTATTAATATTAAAAAAAGCTGATACTACTGTAATTTCTTTCTCCATTTATTCACCTCTTACCCAGCTGAAATAATTTTTTATAAAATGCATTTCTTCTTTCTTGAAGAATATTGTTTTTAAACTCCAAAGACTTTGCATAGTTATTCGCACTCATCGCTGTCATTTCCTCACAATTATTAAATAAATGACAAATCATATTTGAAAAACCATCTATATCTTGAGCATCAAATAAATATTTCTTATCAATTATTTCCGGTATTCCTCCAACAGGAGTAGACAATACCGGAAGACCTATGGCCATTGCCTCAAGAATCCCCCTTGGCAAACCTTCTGCTTGTGTTGGAAATACAAATATATCTGCTCCACACATAACATTTCGTACTTCATCGGATGATGCTAATCTTCCTGTAAACTTAATATATTTGCTTATCCCCAAACTTCTTGCTAAATTCTCAAATGTTTCTCTCATAGATCCATCACCAATAATCAGAGCATCAACATCATATCCTTTATCCCTAGCCTGCTTTACTGCATGTATAAGAACTGGCTCACCTTTTCTTTCTGTATTCATTGAAACATCTGATAAGCACAATGTTACTTTTTAATATTATTATATTTTTTTGGAGCTAAAAACGCATTTTCATTTAAAGTAATTGTAGAATAATAAGTTTCAAAATAATTTTTACTCTCACCAATAATTCTTGCTTTTGATGGATAATTTTTTTGTATTGAATTTTCTGTCACATATGAAACCCCATTAGCCTCTTTGCAAAATCTTTTAAGTCTATTTGATATTAATATATCCATTACATGAACATCAAAACGTACATTTTTGCTGTTTAAATCATCCGAAGGATCATAAACAATCTCCCCACCTATAGGCAATTTTCCCTTAACATGTGTATATACCATTTGTGCTGTTTGACTTGGCATTCTAAATATTGCGACATCACATCCATTAGCAACTTGTTTAAGCGCCTTATGCGTTTTATAATATACTTTAATCAACTGTTTGGGCCTTGATAAAAAGGAACAGGAAATACTTCTACACCTGGTCCATCAACCAATAGAGCTTTCTCTCCAATTTGTGACACTTTTTTTGTTCTTGCTACTATACGTACCTCATCAAATACATAGAAATATCGTTCCCAAAATGAATATCCATATATCGCTGGAGTCCAATGTTTTCCATCTGGGGTTTCGTATATATGAGCATCTGTTGCTACTAATAATTTCATTCAAAAAATCTCCTATATATATATAATTAGTCAATCCTATTGATAATTATTTCATACGCTTGTTTAACAGAATAATTATTTTCTAAATACTTTCTGCCCATCTGACCTTTTTTTTCTAAATCTTCAGCAAGAATATTTGCTATCACTTGATTAAATACTGAAGAATTGTCACTCTCGCACCACCAACCAAATTCTCCATCTACAATTACAGTTCCTATATCGGTATTTTTATCTGTGACTGCTAACACTGGAATATTTGCCTGCATATAGCTTAACAATCTACTCGGAAAATTTGGAATAGTAAACCTATGGTCTAGGAAAATCATACCGACATCACATGCGCCAACTATTTTATCGTAATCTTCTTCGGTAACCTTTTCATCAGCTTCATATTATTAGGTTTATCCATATTAATATATGCTTCTATTTTTTCGTATTCCGTACCATCACCAACAATTAAGAAAAAGGAATCCTCTTTATTTTCTTGACTTTTCAGACACTCAATCATAAAATCTATTCCTTGAGGTTTTCCAAGATTTCCTCCATACACAAATACTGTTTTATCCAACGGTATATCATATTTACTTCTGATTTCTTTACGTATTCTCTCATTAACGCTCATATCAATCACATCTACACTATTAGGACATACCTCCACACTAGAAGGATTAACCTCCGGATTATGTGTCAATATATAATCCACATTAGCTTTGCTCATACAACCAATACAGTCAGAAATTCTATAAAGTTTTTTTTCCTTATTTCTAAATATTTTATATATAATTCCTTTAATTCCAGATTTTGACATCATACCAAGATCAACTGCATTCTGCGGAAAAATATCTTTAAGTAATAAATAAGTTTTGGCTCCATCTCTTTTTTTACATAGTCAATTGCATTACAAAAAGTAATTGGTGGAGTCGAATAAATAATCAAATTGAATTTTACATTTGCAAAATATGTTGCTATTGCTCGCTTAAACTGCCTTTCAATTAATAATGTCGCAATTCCTTTTTCTATCAAACTAGATTTAGTAATATTTCCAACCTTAACTTTAAGGATATGACAATGTCCCTCTGAAATAATTCGAGTCTCTTCATTATTTCTACGTTCTGATGAACTTACAACGTAAATTTCATGACCTTTATTCATAAATTCACGCAGAAGATCTGGATAAATCTCTCTTTGATATATACTATCAAATTCTGCTATAGATAAAAACAAGATGTTCATCATTCCGATCCCCTTTTTACCATAATCTCATTATATTTCATCATGAAAATCCCTGCTTCATAATTATTCCCTATAACACTCTCGTTCGTCTTACCTATAAGATTGTTTACAATAAGTTCCATGTGGTTTACTCCACATTCGTACGCATGCGGATATCCCCCACCAAAACGTGGATTTACTTCAGATATATAATACTCTCCATTTACATCAAAAATATCAACATCAATCTGTCCACTATAACCAGCTTCAGATACAAATTTTTTTATCAACTCAAATAACTTATCATCCTTAAACGAAACAGCTTTATCTGTCTCACCAGCACGCATTAGTATTTTCTTTTTTGTAAAAACAGATACGATTTCTCTACTCAACATATCAATATAAACATCTGCACCAATTTCCTGACCATCTAAAAACTCTTGAATCATAAGTCCTTCATCATGAGCAAATAACAATTCCACTGTCTCTTTATCATATACTTTTGAAATAGCAATACTCGCACTACCTCTTGCAGGTTTCACAAACACAGGATACTTTACTTTTCCAGCATCTACAGCAACAAAAAATTCTTCTTTATTCATGTATGACTTTGCACATTTATACCCATGATTTACAAGCCAATTATACATTTCGAATTTATCAAGTGACATTTCACAAAGTTCATATGATGAACCAATTACCCGAGTTCCAACTGCTTCAAATTTTTCTTTATTTTTAGCTAACAAAGACAATTCTGGATCAATAAGACTCAAAACACCATCAATTTTTTCCTTCTTACAAATATCAAGAATAATATCCAAATATCCAGGTGATGTCATTCTTGGAACCAAATAAAATTTATCCGCTTCATAAATAGATGGTGCTAAATCACTCATATCTGTGCAAATTACTTTTCCATTTCCTGCTAATGTCTTCTTAAAATATTGAACAATTTTATTTCTTGTTCCTGAACTTAAAATTAAAATATTCATAACCCTAATCCTCTATATCTGAATTCATTAAATACTGTTCTGGTTCCCACGCCTTACGAACCAACCTATATTCTTCATTTTCTTCTACATAAACATCTGGAAAATACTTAATAAACAAAGGAGTTAAACACATTGTGTATGCACCAACTTTGTCATAAATAATCTGATCTCCAATTTGAAGAGTTTGTGCATTCTTTTCTTCAAATAATCGATCATGTTCCATGCATGTATAACCACTGATAATTTGTTTAGGATGTATTTTTCTCTCTCCATCAATCACTAACGAATGGAAATAAGCCTTTTTCGTCATCAACGGATCAATACTTGTTCTGCTACCGTCTGTAACGACAAATCGATTAAACTCAGTATCTTTAACATCTATTACTGTAGTTGTATAGCTAACAGGGGCTCCAATTAGCGCCATTCCCGGTTCAACAATAAGTTTTGTTTTTTTCTTATCAAAATATTTTGATAACATTCCTTCCATCAAAGAAATATATTCATCAAATTGCGGCTTAGTCTCCAAACCACCGAAGAAACCTCCCCCTACATCTACATAATCAAGTTCCAATCCATACTCTTTTGAACTCTACAAGCAACGCTTGCAATTGCTCTATAAATATCTAAACCTCTTGATTTTGAACTAGTATGCAAATGTATTCCTGCAATTTTGACATTTTTCTTATGAAGAACATTTATAACTTTTGTGAACTCTCCATTCTCATAACAGAAGCCAAAACGCCCCCCATCTGCTGGACACTGCGATTGTCCTGGACACATTTTTTCAATATCAAAATTTATACGCACTCCCACTAATCGTTTTTCTTCTTCGATTTCGTCTAGCCAATCAATTTCCCTCTGTGAATCAATATTAACAATACATCCATTTAGGATTGCGTCTATAAATGTTTCTTTTGTCTTTATCGGCCCATTATAAATAATTTTATCTTTTGATACGCCTACAAGCTTTGCCAAATTGTACTCATCTTCTGACACAGTTTCTGCATAACATCCTAAAGAATTGAAATGCTTGATAACCCATGGAAGTGCATTAGTCTTATATGAATATCCAATAATATAATTGTTCCAATGCTTCTCTAAAGCATCTTTTAGTTTTTTTAAATTATCATCCAACTCTTTCTTATGTATTACATAATATGGTGTTTTATATTTCATATCTATCACCTCTTAATTTGTGCCATTAAAATCTTCCATTGTTTCCGAAGTAGCCGATGAAATTCCTTCCTGTTTAAAAAACGCCTTGCCTACCGTCTGAACCAGAATTCCTACGTCTCCAAAGAAAGTAATCTTCTCTACATATTTACAATCAAGTTCAAACTTTTGTGTCCATGTGATAGAATTTCTTCCGTTCACTTGCGCATATCCTGAAAGCCCTGGTCGTACATCATGTCTATGCTTTTGTTTATCAGAATAAAGTGGTAAATATTGAATTAATAACGGACGCGGACCTATTACACTCATATCTCCTTTTATAATATTGAATGCTTCAGGAATTTCGTCTAAACTCGTTTTACGAAGTATTCTTCCATATTTATTTAATCTAACTTCATCTGGTAACAATTTTCCATTCTTATCCTTTCGATTATCCATTGTCCGAAATTTGATAAGTTTAAATATTTTTTCATCTTTACCTGGTCTTTCCTGCGTAAAGAATGGATTTCCTCGCATAAAAACAACTCCAAGAATGATAAGAATCACATACAACCAGCTGAAAACAATCACAGCAACAAGTGCACAAATAAAATCTATTGGTCTTTTAAAATACTTTTCATAAGGCCCATATGGTTTATGCATTTCATTTTCTCCTACTACTAATCTCTACTCTAGTATTTCTTTAATTACTCAAAACAAGCTCTTATTACTTCTATAATTCTATCCTGTTGCTCTGTCGTCATCTTATTATCAGACGGCAAACACAAGCCCCGTTGGAAAATATCTGCACCAATATTTTTGATTGCACCTGCAATATATGCATTCGTCTTCGCTCTTCCAGAACCGCTTACTGTTACAAACTCATGTATTCTGAACATTGGCTGCATATGCATCGGTTTCCAAATTGGTCTACCTTCTGCATTAATCGAACTAATAGCATTCAAAATTTCTGTCGGACAGCTTTTTCCTGATTCTGAAATATAAAGAGCTTCTGTCTCACTTCTTACCTGCTTACACATAGCCTCTTCATCAATCAACAAACTGCTCAGCCAGTAATTGGGCACTGCTTTTGTCTCATCAAATGGATTCATCTGTACCGGAAGCCCTTTTAATCCTTCTTTGTATCTTTCATAGATTGCTTTCTTCTGTGCAATATGATCATACAAATGATTGTACTGATTTCGAATGACTCCGGCGATGACATTACTCATACGATAGTTATATCCTACCTCCTCATTCTGATACCAAGCTGCATTTTCTCTTGCCTGTGTTGACCACTTACGAGCCTGATTTGCGTCTTCCAGAGAGTCTGTCAACAAGCATCCACCCGCAGATCCAGTAATAATTTTGTTACCATTATAAGATATTGCAGCATAATCACCATAAGAACCACACTGTTTACCTTCCCAGGTTGCTCCCATAGCTTCTGCCGCATCTTCCACTAACAAAGCTCCATGTTTCTTACAGATTTCTTTAATCTGCTTTATATTTCCCGGAAAACCATATAATTCAGCATAAACAACCAGTTTTATATCCGGATACATTTCAAATGCTTTTTCTAAAGCTACTGGATCCATTCCCCATGAGTTATATTCTGTATCAATAAATACTGGTATGCCACCCTCATATACCACTGGATTCAATGTTGCATTAAATGTCATATCAGTGCAAAAAACTCGTCTGTTTTGTAATGCACCTACTCCTACAGATGGTTTTCCATATAGTCTTTCTCCTGCAAGTTTCATACAAAGATGAAGTGCTGCTGTACCACAGGATAAAGCCACAGCATATTTCGTTCCAGATACTTCTGCGGCAATTTTCTCAACTTCATTTATATTCTCACCTACTGTTGACATCCAGTTTGTTTCATAAGCCTCCATTACATATTTCATGGAATCCGGATACATTGTCGGCGAAGAAAGCCACACTTTGTTTTCAAATTTTTCAAATCTTCCATCATTTATAAATGCCATTTTTCATTCTCCCTTACTATGTTTATAAATAGCAAAAGCCTATTATGATCACTCACAACAGACCTTGCCTAATCTCCTTTCTTTACTCCTCTAATTTCTATATCCTATGCCGGATGATAAGTACTCACAACTCGCTGCACTCTGTCTCTGATATCATCCTTATTCTTATAAGCCGCTTCCAGAAGTCCTTCCAACTGTTCCAGAAACTCTCCCACATCAAACGGAATCGGGCATCCAATATGAATCAGATCATTCTTCGTCTTCTTCAACCCTTCCTCCGCCATCAACTTCTCTTCATACAACTTCTCACCCGGCCTCAGCCTGTATATGTCAACTTAATATCCACATCCGGCTTATACCCCGACAGTCTGATCAGGTTTCTCGCCAGCGTATCAATCTTCACCGGTTCGCCCATATCCAGCACAAAGATCTCTCCACCTTTCGCATAGGTCCCCGCAAGAAGCACCAGACTCACTGCCTCCGGAATGGTCATAAAATATCTGATAATATCCGGATGTGTAACTGTAACCGGTCCACCGGCTTCAATCTGTTTCTTAAACAGCGGAATTACAGAACCATTACTTCCCAGCACATTTCCAAATCGCACTGCCACAAACTCTGTCTGTGTTGTCTTTAAACCTTCCAGTACATTCGGTGAACCAATCACTTCATCCATACCATGCGTAAAAAGCTGTGGAATCTCATACGCTTTTCCTTCTTTAATTTTATGATCGAATGCCTGAATGATCATTTCACAGAGACGTTTGGAAGCACCCATGATGTTTGTCGGGTTTACTGCCTTATCTGTACTGATCAGTACAAATCGTTTACATCCGTGAGCCATTGCCGCATACGCTGTTTTGTATGTACCCATTGCATTATTTTTAATTGCTTCGCATGGGCTGTCTTCCATAAGCGGTACATGCTTATGCGCTGCTGCATGGTATACGATTTCCGGTCTGTAATCTTCAAATACTTTGAAGATTTTTCTGCTGTCACGGACGGAACCGATAATGGTATCCAACTTCAGATTCGGATATTTCTTTCTCAGTTCCTGCTGAATGTCGTAGGCATTGTTTTCGTAAATATCAAATAAAATCAGGTGTTTCGGATCATGTGCTGCAATCTGTCTGGCTAATTCAGATCCAATGGAACCAACGCCAGTAACCAGAACAACCTTTCCTGTAATATATCTGAAAACCTCATCCATATCCGTCTTGATCGGATCTCTGCCAAGGAGATCTTCTATCTGGACCGGTTTCATTTTGCTCACGGAAACTTCGCCTGTATAAAGCTGATACATTCCCGGCAGATTCATCAGTTCGCAATTTGTCTCATTGCAGACCCTTAAGATTTCTCTTTTGTCCTCAGGTTTGGCACTTGGAATGGCTACATAAATCTTTTCGATGCCAAATTTCGCAACTGCTTCCATAATGCGTTCTCTGCCGCCAAATACCGGAACATCATCAATATATCTGCCCCATTTATTCTCATTGTCGTCAATGAAGCAGTAGACCTTCTCACTGGTTTCCTTGGCATGTTTGATATCGCGGAAAATCATCTGACCTGCACTTCCGGCACCAATCAGCATAACTCTCTTTTCGTAGGGTACATTTTCATTTCTTCTTCCTCTAAGAAGTAAAACAAAGCGATATGCGAATCTAACTCCCAATGTCAGGCAGAACTGGATGATAATACCGAATACATAATAGGAAACCGGCATTCTCTCCACACAAACTGTCACGCCAATGAAATAGATTACTCCTGTAAGTACGGTTCCAATAATCACTCGGATCAGTTCTGTATAACTGGCAAATCTCCATATGCTTTTATAAAGACGAAGAAACCAGAACACAACTATACAAAACACCGCATATATCCATGCAGTGCGGAAATAAGTCTGTATATAATCTTTCTGGATGCCATCAAATCTACAGTCAAACCTGATCCACAATGCAGCAAGGTAAGATACCAGAATTGCTATAAGTCATATACCATCAACAACAGGGACACCAGTTCCCAGTGTTCTATTTTTCGTTTATTTTTTTTGTTGCCTTCACTCATTTGTTATTCCCTAAAACCTTTTCTTTTTATTGTTATGTCATCTTTTTTAATTTTTTAGCTATTTATTCTTTATAGCTGTCTCTTTTGTATTTTCCTAACACAAACAAGCCACAGTCTCTGCTACAGACTCTGACTTCGGGTTCTGTTTTGTTCCTCATCGCATTGTTCTCCTTCATTCGCTTTCTCTTCCTTCTCTGATGCAGGTTTATTGATTTTATATGCTCAGCTTTTTGAAATAATCTCAAGCCCTGCACATAATTCTCTGTCTGTGTTCCCTGCTGCAAATCTCAGCTTTGCCAGCCTTTTATGCCGGTCTATCCTGCTGATCATTTTTTCCCTTCCCTGCAGCGGGCCTTTGGTCACATAGGTTCTTCCATCTTTGATGTATCCTGTTGACATAGAGATCTTTTTCGTTTCCGGCATCATCAGATTCCGTAAAATACTTCCTGCTCAGGAAGTAAGGCTATGGCATTTGCTGTGATATTCTCTGCAAAAATATCAGCGCATTGCAGCCTGTGCAGCATATCTGCCAAATCATTTCTGTCTCTGCATTCGATAAGAAAACAATTTCTGAATGCCGGCTTCTGTTCCATATGCCAGGAGCCTGATATTTCTTCATGCAGTCATATGTGGGAACAAAAATTCTTTTCTTTTGTTCCTCTGATAATTGGGTATCGTAAAATTTCTTAAATTCTGCGATAATATTTCCCGTACATTCGTACACAAATAACATGGCGAAGGTCACCTCATTTCCTAACTGAAGCCGCAGAGTATCACACTAAGTGGTACAAAACCCCGAAACTCCTGTAGATATCAGGAGCTTCGGGGTTTTTGACCAGATTATATGACTGTTAACAGGCAGGAGAGCTTTTGCATGTTTTGCTGCTTTAGTTCCATGGAGGGATGCACATACCGGTTCAGGGTAATATTTACAGTAGCGTGTCCAAGAATTTCACTCAGGCTCTTGACATCAAAGCCGAGTTCAATACAGCGTGTGGCAAATGTATGTCTCAGTGCATGGAAATTCACAGGAACCAGGCCACACTGTTTCTGTACATAATGGAAATATTTCTGCATAGTGCGGGGTTCAATATATTTTTCATTTACAGCGGCAAGAACATATCCCTGACGGTTGGGAAATTCCTTTTGAATGAGCTGGATCAGACTGTCTGGAATTGGAATTGTACGGATAGAACATTTGCTTTTGGGCGATGTAACCATAATACGGGTTTTCTGTGCGGTGGTGGAATCTGGAATTTGCAGCCGCTGCATTGTGTTGTGGACATAGATAGATTTTTCCTGAAATGAAAAATCTTCCCATTTCAGCGCACAGATTTCACAACCCGCATTCCTGTAAAAAGACACAGCAGAATCCCAAGATTGCGTTCGGACATATTGGCATAAAGATATCGGCAGAGAATGTCCTGAGAGGAACGCGGAATTACGACTGTATCCGGCGCAGTCTGGCGGATGATGATCTCCTTTCCGGTACTTGGCGGCTGATATCCCTGAATCTGGCATATCTGAGCAGACTTCTCATCAGAGACAGAATATCCAGAACTGTCTTTGGCGAAAGTCCTTCTCCGGATGAACTGCCATGGGTAAGAAGGTCATCACAGAACTTTTGAATTCGGGATGAAGTGAGTTCACTTAATGGAACATTATCAAATTCCGGAAGAATATAAGTATGAAGTATATTGTAGTATTTAACATAAGAAGACTTTTTGATTTGAGACTGTATGGAATTCATCCAGTCATTTGCCAGTTTTCTGATAAAACATGTTGGCATTGTAGTTTCGGGAACTTTGCAGATAGTAGTCTGGTTCGCTTCTATATTAATAATAGCTTGACTGCGCTTTCTTTTTGCTTCCTTATAGGTGGGGGCATATACATATCCGTAAACAGCTTTTCCGGTCTTTGACCGTGCTTTGATGTATCTTCCTTCCCATCGTCCATCTTTGCGTTTGTAAATGTTTTCACCTTTTCGTGGCATAATTAGTGGTTCTCCTTTCAATTTCCGCGTGACGGTTTTATTTACGGTGAATGAGCTAAGCCATTTAGCTCCATATGGCGAATTAAAGGATGAACCTCATTAAAAATTTCATAAAAACGAATGATGATATAAATATGCTTTGGTAAAACAGCATAGAATTTAGCAGATTGCTTTATAAATATTGACAAGATGTGTCACATTATGTAAAATTATCCGTAGTTGAAAATTATCGAATCCGAAAGAAACTGACTCCCTTAGTGTGATAATCTACGATTTTCAAAAGAACATTTTGGGCTTTTCTGATGTAAAAAATAAAGGAATACGTCTATGATTATTATTCCCTGTTTGTATTGATTTATTCGTATTTTTAATTCGCAGACTTATTGTTCTTATTTTAACAGATTTTTTATCCTTTTTCAAGGTTTTTTGTTCTGAAAATGGGCAAAAAATACCCTGTCGGTCTGAAACCGGCAGGGTTAATACTATCCTTTCCCTGACATACTGGCTTTTCTTTCCTGCTCTCTCTGTCAGGGCTTCAACATAATCGCTGACTGTGTTCTGGGATACTTTTCTGCCCGCTGAGATCAGATAATCGGTTATACTTTTCATAGACACCGGGCTGTCAATAACGCTTGCCAGATACCTGGCCTCACTTGACAGCATATATGCATTAGAGCGTGTCTGAAAAAGGCTTTCTGCAAGATGTGCGTCACAATTTGTGGGATATTTTGCCCGGATGAGGGCGCGTAGTGGGCTACGGCAACTGAATTCGGGTGAAATATCCCGCAAAGTGGGGCGTGCAGATTGCGGGAATGATTTTCAGACACGCTCTAGTACAGCGAATATTACGTTTCTGCTGTACTAGTAGCTTTATTATATAGAAACATTACGGAATAGTGAACGACAAGGCCGATATCTGCAGGTCTGCTGACGCAGGACTTCACGATATGATGGAGATCGGATTGTCTGCAGTAACAAAAAGAACGTGTTCCTTCTATATTATATATAGGAAGAAACACGTTCTTTTCATCGTCATATTTTTTCAATCTCTTATTTTATTCTTCAGCAGCCTGTTTCTGCGGATAGACCGGTTTCTCATCCGCAATGATATCGGAATAATCAAATAATGTAACCTTTGTAACATCGTCTCTCACAATATCCGGCGCATCGCCCTGACTTCTGGCTGTCTCGGCAATCTGTGCTGCTGACCATGTCGGAATTACCATACGCCTGATTTCTTCCTGTGCGTTTCCTTCTGTTTCCTCTGCTTCTACCGGTTTTCTGTCCGAAGCATTCATCATCTGTTTCAGCTGCTCTTTTACCTGAGGCACGATCACTTCTGTCTTTCCGGAAACCGGCTCCATATGTATATCACCTGCATCCGGTCTCGTCTGTACAGATTCTTCCTGCTTTACCGGTACATCCGCCGTAGCTGCTGCAATCTCTTTTCTGAGAAGTTCATGGGCTTCGCTTGTCGCAGTCTGAATTGTTTCCGGCTGCGCAGGCTTCACAGGTTCCAACTCATCTTCATAGATTTCATCCACAAAACCGCCTGTTTTAATTTTCTTTCGTTCCGGAGCCTTTCCTTTCCTGCGTGCCCTTTCCTCTTTCTTAATCTGGCGTTCCTCTTCTTTATAACGCTTCTCTCTTGCCTTCTCTTCTCTCTTAAGTTCCTTCTTGCTCTTAACATATCCGGGTTCTGTATCTGTTTCATCATAATCATCCTGCGGTTCTTTTTTCAGAAGTTCCGCAACTATATACAGAATTACCAGGAAAAGGACGGCAAGTCCGAGAATAATAAGTCCCTCTATGCTTTCTGTTGCAAGAAGGAGATATCCTGCATATCCTACTGTGATCACAACCTTCGGTATGTAATCCTTCACCTCAACGGCAACAGGTTCTGCATCTTTGTCACTGGAATCTATCACCTTAAAAATATGATTCTTTTTATCCATTTCCGTAATCATATAACGGTATGCTTTAGAATCAGTCTGATACAGAATAGAATCGCCAACCGCTGCCTCTTTGATCTTTACCGGAATTGCATAAGTAACCGATCCCATGGGCAGATTCGTTTCTTTGCCGGAATCATCCATAATCTCTGTCGTAATTCCCAAAAACGGCGGAACTGCCAGCCCGACAACACAGACAATGGTGCATATCACTATAAAATGTACAATAAATTTCAGAAATTTTGACATTTGTTACGCTCCTCATTTCTACTCTTTTCGCTCATTATACCCTGTTTTATCTTTATGGTCAATCTAATGTTATTGTTATGGCAATGAAATTGATTGCTGTGTTACTGTTCACACACCACTATCCCGCGAGGTGTTTTGGCATGAACATGCCAAAATCCCGAGACATACAAGCCAAAATTCCATTGCCGTAGACAATCTGGAATGAATTTTGGCTACGTTACTGTGAACGAAGTGAACAGTAACATTGCTGTCGTATACACGACAAAACACATCCGAAAAGCGGTCTTCCCTTCCGGATGTGTTCTATCCTGAATACTATTTGATCACTGATTACTTAAGTACTGCTCAATACCTGCCATAGCAGCTTCCTCATCCTCACCATTTGCAGATAAAGTAATTTCTTCCCCTGCATCAAGCCCAAGCGTCATCATACCCATAATGCTCTTTGCATTCACGCGCTTCTTTCCAATCTCTACATAAATCTCACTGTTGAACTGACTAGCCACCTGTACCAACTGTGCCACCGGACGCGCTTCCAGACCTGTGGATAAATTGATGGTGATTGGTTTTTTGATCATAATAATTCTCCTCCTTGTTTCTCCCGCAGTTCGTCAGCCATTGCACTCAGCTTTCTCAGTCTGTGATTGACTCCCGATTTGCCCACCTGCGGGCTTAACATCATTCCTAATTCTTTTAGTGTAGCTTCCGGATACTGCATCCGAAGTTCAGCAACCTGTGCAAGTCCTTCATTAAGCTGCTCAAATCCTATTTTCTGCCGGACCAGCTTAATATCCTCCATCTGCTTGACGGCTGCATTTACGGTTTTATTAATATTCGCAGTTTCACAGTTTACTTTTCTGTTTACTGAATTTCTCATTTCCTTCAGTATGCGGATGTTCTCCAGGTCCATCAATGCCACATTAGCTTCCATAACAGCAAGCATGTCAACAATCTGCGCACCTTCTTTCACATAGACCACATGTGATTTCTTACGCTGTACGATTTTGGCATCTACTGAAAAACTGCGGATGATCGTCTGTAGCTGCTCTGCTCTTTTTGCATCAGAACATACAATCTCAAAATGATATCCCTTCTCAGGATCACTGATTGAACCGGATGCTAAAAAAGCTCCCCTGATAAACGCCCGTTTGCAGCAATTCTGCTGTACCACCAGCATATCCGACAATACAAGCGTACCCTGGTCGATACTGTTCGTGACAAGCCGCAGTGCCTGAAAAATTACCTGGATTTCTTCGGGATCAGTTATTTCTATTGTATATACCTTCACCCGTTTCAGGTGACTGTTCTCACGTACAAATATCTTTGTTTCTATATTAAATGTTTTTTGCAATAATGTAAAGCACTTTCTTGCAACTGCTTCATTTTCCGTCTGGATTTTCAGTTTACTGTCCCCTGAAAAACATTCCATTTTCCCACAGGAACATAAAATCGCAGCCAGTTCTGCCATTTTGCAATGTCTGGCCAATCCAATCTGTCTGGAAAGTTCTTCCTTCACCATCCCTGAAAAAGACATCTCTCCTTTATCATCCTTCCTGTTTTCTGACCAGTCGGTCTTTCTGTGCATCTCTGTGTTCCAGCCTGAATCCGTATTTTGTATTTCCAGACAATCTGGAATAAAGTTCTCTTGCCAGCGTGACGGAACGATGCTTGCCGCCTGTACATCCAATTGCGATCACCAGATTTGTCTTTCCCTCTTTCACATAATTCGGAATAAGGAAATTGATCATATCTTCCAGTTTATCCGCAAATGTCCTGGCTATATCACAATCCATTACATAATTAAAAACCCTGTCATCCAGCCCTGTCAGCGGTCTGAGTTCGTCCACATAGTATGGATTCGGCAGGAAACGCACGTCAAACACGAGATCCGCATCTGCCGGTATTCCATATTTAAATCCAAATGACAGTACAGAAATCATCATATTGCAGAAATCCTGATTATCTACAAATATCCTGTCGATCTCCTGTTTCAGTTCTCTTGTCAGAAGATTGCTGGTATCAATGATATAATCCGCACGCTCTTTCAGAAAACGCATCTTCTCTCTTTCCATCCGGATTCCATCATCCACTCTTCCCCCCATTGCAAGAGGATGACTTCTGCGGGTTTCTTTATAACGTTTGACCAGAACACTGTCCTGCGCATCCAGAAACAGGATTTCAAAATCATACCCTGCCTTTTTCATTCTGTCCAGTACAATCTCCAGCTCATCCAGAGAACGCCCGCTTCTTGCATCGATCCCCAATGCAACATTCTGCACATCTTCTCCATGTATCTCAGGCATCAGTGATGCAAATTTCTCCAGTAAAGGGATCGGCAGATTGTCTACACAAAAATACTTCGCATCCTCCAGCATTTTCAATGCAGATGTTTTTCCTGCTCCCGATACTCCTGTAACTATTACAAAACGCATTTTCTATCTCCCGTCACTTCTTAATCTCATCTGTTGCTCATTGGTCTTTGGTCTTTACACTCTGTTCACAGTACTTTTTCGATTCAGTCAGATCAAAATTTTCCAAGAAATTTCACTTCCGGTTCAAGAGTTACGCCAAACTGTTCTTTTACTTTATCCTGTACATCTCTGAGCAGTCTGCACACATCTGCTGCAGTTGCATTATCTTTATTGATCACAAACCCACAGTGCTTCTCGGAAACCTGTGCACCGCCTGTCTGGTATCCTCTCAGCCCTGCATCCATGATCAGCTTTCCGGCAAAATACCCTTCAGGACGTTTGAATGTGCTTCCCGCACTTGGAAATTCAAGAGGCTGTTTGCTTACTCTCTGTTCTGTCAGTTCTTTCATTCTTGCTTTTATGGCTTCCTGATTCCCCTGTTCAAGAACGATCACTGCGCTCAACACCAGATATCCTTTTGTTTTCACAAGACTTGTGCGATATCCCATTTCCAGCTTCTCTGCCGGAAGTACGAGAATTTCTCCTGCAGCTGTCATAACAGTTACTTCTTTCAGCACATCTTTCATTTCACCGCCATAGGCACCTGCATTCATGACAACTGCACCGCCTAATGTGCCGGGAATTCCTCCGGCGAACTCAAATCCTGTCAGCGACGCATTTTTGGCTGCCGCCGCGATCTGTGACAGCAGAGCTCCTGCTGTTGCATGGATTTCATTTCCTTTTACTGTAATATCACCATAATTTCTGTAAAGCTGAATAATGACACCCCTGTATCCTTCATCGCTTACCAGAAGATTACTTCCATTTCCAAGAATGAAATATGGCAGTTCTTCATTTTTGCATATCTTCAGAATCCCGCTCAGTTCTTCCTCAGAAGACGGAAGCAAAAAGTAATCTGCCGGACCGCCAATCCGAAATGTGGTATGACGTTTCATGGGTTCATCCACTTTCACTTTCTCTTCTCCCAGCAGATCATTAAATTTCTCTATTATATTCTGATTCACAGATTTCATTCCTCAATCTTTCTATATTTATTATGATTTATTATGATTTGTTATGTTTCTTTTGACGTTTTCATTCTGTCGGATTTTCCGATCAGTTCCTAGTACATCGTTTCGTAAATAACTATACCAATCGCGTAGGATGCGGATTCGAGTGTGCTGGTATAAAAACGCAGGCGTAGCGGGCTACGCTGAGGCTTTTAGACCTGTGCAATCGGATTCGCAGA
>ENA-OQDE01000542-OQDE01000542.1-human-gut-metagenome-genome-assembly--contig:-NODE-542-length-21388-cov-6.609144_pt1 | contig 21388 bp, 22 predicted proteins | sample MGYA00242768_ERZ504595 | MGnify/ENA primary metagenome ERZ504595 (study PRJEB26092, sample SAMD00036307) | human gut metagenome | host: Homo sapiens | study: EMG produced TPA metagenomics assembly of... | reverse complement strand
GTTTTCTGAATAATACGGTCCGCAAGGTTGATTTTCCATGGTCGATATGGGCAATAATTACAAAAATTACGAATTTTACTCTGATTCTATTCCTGACAAGTTTTTTCCTCCTGCTTTTTCACGGGTTAAATTATCAATTTTATCTCATGTCTATTTTGTATGATACGAAATTCCACTCAAAAAAGCAAGATAAATTTATCCGCCTGATGCCGGACTTTTGCCCGACAGAACCTTATGCAGGATATCCGCAAACGGCCCCATTGCATTTTTCACCTCCTCGACCGTATTCGTCTGCGCACCAACCTCGAGAAGAACAGATCTCGGGCGGAGATGGAGGTTGTAGCGGTAGCCTTTTAAATAGATACAGCGCGAAAAGCCGGGATAATACTGTTTTGCCTCATACTCCATCTGAAAGGAAAATGCAAGGTTTTCCGCCTGATACGGATTGGGCAGGCTTGTCAGTTCGCCGCTTTCTTTCGTGCGGGAAAGGCCGTTGAAAAACATGATCTGCGCGGTCGGCTTTCCGTTGATTTCTGTCACAAGACGTTTTGAACCATTGACCCCGTCCCGGTGCAGGTCGATCACGACCTGAATGGACGGGTGTTCTTCCAGCGCCGCTGCGATGACCGGCTCCGCGTAGTTGTAGGCGCGGCTCCGCTCGAGACAGCCTTCTTTCATGTCAAATGCCTCTGTAATATGAAGCACTTCGTATCCGTACTGCTTTTCCAGAAGCTCCTGCAGATCATCACCGAGGCCGATTACCGTGTCCGCTCTTTCTCCCGGACGGGAATCGGCGAAGGTTTCCTGCGAATGGGTATGATAGATCAGAATCTGCGGGCCTTCGGCATTTTCCGGCAGGGTCAGGTCTTTTCCGAGCAGGGTGCTGCCGTCGATCTCGCCCGGCAGGACCGAAGTGTTGGGATCGACAACGAAGAAGCGGTTCAGGAGCGCCTGCGGGTCAGCAAGAAGGTCAGGGGAAATTGTCTCCTGAATCGTGTCGGCCTCCGGGTAGAGAATCTCACGCGGTGCGCCGCCGGTTTCGATGGTCTCCTCCGGGACAGACTGTGGCGCTTCGGGTTCTGCCGTAGATGCCGACTCTCCGGCTGCCGGTTCTGTGATTCCTGTTTCCGTCTGCTCCGGCTCCGTGATTTCCATTCCATCTTTTTGAGTTTCATCTTTTTGAGTTCCATCCTTTTGATCTTCCTCAGTTCCCTGCTCCTTCGATTCTGTCTGCCCTCTTTCTGCTCCCGGTCCCGGATTCGAATCCTGCTTCGCCGTATCCGTTTCCGCTGCTTCTGTCCCGGCAGACAGCTTATTTTCTGCCGTGCTTCCCTCCCGAAGCGCCGGTATCTGATCCCGCACTGCCGCGAGGAGATTTTCCATCCATCCCCTTCCGTCCTCTTTTCCGTCATAAAAAAGAAGCGGCATCATCACATCCACGGATAACTGCTCCGCCTGTGCTGCCGCCCGCTGCAGCAGAACTTTCCCCTCTGAGAAATGATTTTCCGGAGAACCGCTGCACTGCGGAACAGCAGTATACTGCAGGACAGGAAAAGACATCCCCATCCGAACCATCGTCCATTTCGCCTGGCATTCCACATATTATCACCATATTCATGATATGTTACAGTTCCCCGGAAAATGCCTGATTCATACCTGCCGCAAGAACCCCGGCCAGGCGGCGGACCATCTCGTCGATCTCTTTTGTCGTCACGTAAAGGCTTTCGAGCGCCGGTGAAATGACTTCTCCCAGAAATTCATCCATCTCGGACTCCTCCAGCGATTCCAGAACGCCTGCGACGGCATCGTGGACGATCGTTCCTGCCCCTACAACGGTCGGCACACCGATTCCGATGACCGGCACGCCGAGCGTCTCCTGATTTAAGGCATTGCGGTGGTTTCCGACGCCCGAGCCCGGCCAGATTCCGGTGTCGGCAAGCTGGATCGTACAGTTCAGCCGGTGAATACTGCATGCGGCAAGGGCATCCACGGCGAGAATCACATCTGGATGGGTCTGTTCTGCCGTTCCGCGCAGGATTTCCACTGCCTCCATGCCCGTCTGTGCCATAACGCCGGGAGCAAGGGCACTCACTTCCCGGCCCTTCTTTCCGTAGGTGCGCACCAGATGGCGCGTAACGTTAAGCTGCTCCACCGTCTCCGGCCCGAGCGCATCCGGCGTGATGCCGCGGTTGCCGAGGCCGGCCACAAGAACGGATCCGCACGCTTCCGGCACCATTTCCATCAGACAGTGGGAAAACTCCTCCGCCGCTTTCCGGCTCTCCTCCTCGTCTGCCGTCAAAAGCAGCGGCGCTTCGATCGTCACATACGTCCCTTTCGGCTTTCCCATCATTTTTGCACCCTGCTCCGATGTGATTTTCACAATGGTTGTCTGAATTTCCGCCTTTCTTTTCTTCTTCTCAATCTCGACCCCGGAGATCTCCACATGGTCCCTCTCAAATTTTTCCTGATTCTCCATCGCCAGGTCTGTCCGCATCCTATACTTTCCTATCATACTTTTCTCCTTCTCCTGTATTTTTGTTGTAGTTTTTGCAATTTTTCCAAAAATATGTATTGACAAACCATGCGAAATATTATAGGATAATAAAGCATGTTTCAGTGGAGCGCCCGTGTCTGTTCCATTGAATAACATCCCTTAAATCACATTAATTTTAAAAATATTGGAGGTGTACAGTTTGGCTAACATTAAATCCGCAAAGAAAAGAATCCTGGTAAATCAGACAAAGGCAGACCGCAACAAAGCAATCCGTTCTGCAGTTAAGACTTCTATGAAAAAAGTAGATGCTGCTGTTGCTGCAAACGATAAAGAGGCTGCTGCTGCTGCATTAGTAAATGCGATCTCTACCATCGACAAGGCTGCTTCTAAAGGCGTTTATCATAAAACAACGCTGCCAGAAAAGTATCCAATCTGAGCAAAGCTGTAAACTCAATCGCATAATAAAGATATAAAACAAAGAGAACTTAGTCATACCGTCATGTGGCTGGGTTCTTTTTTTATGCTTACCAAAAGAGTGCGCCGCGACAGATCTTTTGATAAACACAGAACAAGGCGTATCGGCCAGTTTTCCTGTACCGGTACGCCTTGTTCTTTTTATAGCAATCCCCGAAAATAATGCAAAAAATTCAGCACCGCAGAGCGTGAATTACTGCGTCACAGATTTTCGTCGTACCCCGGTACGCCTTCAAATCTGTTCCTTGCAATTCGCGCTCAGCAGCACTGCCTTTTTGCATTATTTTCGGGTCTTGCTATAGAAAACTCTGCTCTTACGCCGCCCTGCTGTATTTCGTAATCAGCAGCTCCACGCTCAGCAGATCGGAAATTTTTCCCGTCTTCACGTCCTCTTCCATCTGCACGCAGTCATTGACCGCCGCTTTTAATTCCTCCGCCGCATACTGGCGCGACATGGGAATATAGTTCCGCACAACGAAGCTCTGCAGTCCCGTCCGTTTTGCGATCGTCGCCTGATCGCAGTGCTCTGCCAGCAGCTCTTTGACCTGCAGCAGCAGATTGAACTGGCGTGTCAGCAGAAAGAGAATCCGCATCGGCGGCTCCTTTAAAGCCAGCAGATCCTGATACAGATCAAGCGCTTTCCGCTGCTTCTTCTCCGTTACCGCGCGGATCATCTCGAAAATCCGGTTCGTAATCTGCGTTGTGCAGACTGCCTCGATATCCGCCCGCGTGATCACATCTCTTCCCATCGTATAGCTGAGCAGTTTTTCCAGCTCCTGCGAGATATTTCCCATATCCCGTGCCCGTCTTTTCCAGAAAATCTTCCATATCCTGGCGCGTGATCTTTTTTCCCTCTTTTTTCATCATGCCGAGTACCCAGGTCATCAGCGTCTTTTCGTCCTGACGAGCAAATTCCACTGCTCTTCCCTGCTTCTGCACCGCCTTGTACATACGGTTCCGCTTATCGACTTCCTCCTCCACGAAGATCAGCACCAGATAATCCGGCAGGGATCCCATGTAGTCTGCCAGCGCGTCGGCTTTGTTTTTGAAAAATCCTGTATTTTCCAGCAGAATCACACGGCGGTCCGCAAAAAACGGCATCGTCTCCGCAAGGTCAATCACTTTGGGAATCTCGGTTCCTCTTCTCAAAGCGGGAGAAATTCATCGTGTCGTCCTCCGGCAGCAGTGCGTTTTTCAGCTTGTTTTTATACTGATGCTTCAGATAGGCTTCTTCTCCGTAGAGCAGGTAGGCCTGCTTAAAATTCTGCGTTTTGATATCTTCTAAAATGCTTTTCATTCCATCCTCTTTCTTTTGTTCCGGCAGAAGCACGTTTGCGCAGTGCCGCAGCAGCCGGAGCTTTTGACCATTCAGGAGACGGGAAATTCCACATCCGACCGGTATCCGTGAACCGCCAGGCGGTCACGCTTCAGCTGTACTGTCACGGCTCCATCCACCGGTGTTCCGTAGATATGGCTTTTGCAGGCACGAAGCCGCTCCAGCAGCTCCCGGTGCGGATGGCCGTACCGTCCCGGCCACGCGCAGGAAATCAGGCTGATCTGCGGCTGTATGCGGTTCAGAAATGCCTCGCTCGTTGAATTTCTCGAGCCGTGGTGCGCCACCTTTAAAATCTGGCACCGCTCTGCCGCCCCCAGGACCTCTTCTTCTCCGCTTCCCTCCAGATCTCCCGTCAGAAGTGCGCGGCAGGCACCGCAGGAAAGCTGTAATACAACACTTCCGGCGTTTTCCTCTCCCGTATAGTCTTCGCCCGCTCCCGGATGAAGTACCGATACGGTGAGTTCTCCTGCACGGATCTCGTCTCCCTTTTTTAGATATTCTACCATAATTCCCGCTTTTTGTGCGGCTAAAATAAAAGGATTTTCTTTTTCGCTTCCTTTCATCCACACAGGCAGGAACAGATGGCGGATGCGAAGCGCCGTTTTCTGCTCCCCGATCAGCTCCAGCAGTTCGAGGATTCCGTTCGTGTGATCTGCGTCCGGGTGCGTGACAACAACGGCATCAAGAGCGGCAATGCCGCGCTGTTTCAGATATGGGAGAATCCTTTTTTCCCCGACCGCAGACGCACTGCTGCTCCCGCCGTCATTCAGCATCACAAAACGGCCGCTCTCCACCACCAGCGAATCGCCCTGGCCGACGTCCAGCGCTGTAATGGAAAACGTTTCCCGGGGACGGTAAAAAAGCAGAACACAGGCAAAAAACATGGTAATACCAAAGAGCATCCGCTCCCGCTTTCGTGCCTGCGCACCTTTTCGTTTTGCCCCATCCGGATTCATCTCCCGTTTTCGTTTTCGCACATACAGTATCACCAGCAGACCGGTCAGAATGATTCCATATCCTGCCATCTGCCATTTTTCCGGCTGACCGCAGATCCACACATTTCCCGGAATCTGTGCGACCGCCGCTGTCATCTGCCGCAGAAGTGTGAGCAGGAACCGCGTCGGAAGCAGAACAACACTTCCCGCTTTCACGCTTGCCAGTCCCGCCAGAAGCCCCGCAGCACCCGTCAGCAGCACCGCCGTCATGACAGCTCCTGCAAACAGATTCGGCAGAAACGCAAAGAGCGGAATCTCATAAAAATACCACGCCTGCAGCGGGATCATGACAAGCTGCAGGGAAAGGTACACCATCGCAGCCTCTTTTCCTTTCGCCGCAAGCTTTTCCAACCCCGTTTTTTCCCCGCGTCTCTTCCGTTCCGCCTTCTCCCCCGCCAGAACCGGATAAACCCCGGAAATGGCTGTTACTGCTCCAAACGAAAGCCAGAACCCGCTCTGCTCCAGATACGAGGGGTTTTCCGCCAGCATCAGAATTGCCGCAAGAGAGAGCGCACTTAAGGAATCATACGTCCTTCCCACTGCGACAGCTCCCATCCGCACCGCAAACATCACCACTGCACGCACGGTCGCCGTTCCGCTGCCGGTAAACATGCCATACAGCACCATACCGGCGGCCGCTGCCAGAGATGCGGGAGTTTTCGGCAGATGCAGTGCCATCAGCAGCCGTCGGAGTGCCATGCCGAGCAGCATCAGATGCATGCCGGAAACGGAAATCAGGTGCAGCAGACCGCTCTGCTGATACGCCAGATACGTCTCCTCCGTGAGTTCCGACCGTTCCCCGAGCAGCATCGCAGAAAGCACACCTGCCTCCTCCTCCGGCATCATTTCTTTTAAAACGGCACAGCACCGCTCCCGCTCCAGCCGGAGCGCTTCGCCGAGATTCCACCGCCCGACATCCACAACTTCCTCCCGTTCCGAAATCACGTAGAACGCACAGCCTTTTCCCTCATAATATGTTTTCTCATCAAACATCCCCGGATTGCGCGGGCTTTCCGGCTTTTTTACAGTTCCGTACACCCGCACAGCGGCTCCGACCGGCAGATCTCCCGCTTTGCGAGCAGATAAATTTTCCCTTTGCTTCCCTCCCCACGCAGCACATACCCGTTGTTGCTGCTCTTTTTCTCATACGTTTCAATTGTCCCTGCAATCCACACCTTCCTGCCCTGCTGCGCTTTGTTTTCGTATTTGGGGTCAGAAAAAGGCGTGCCAAGAGGCACGCCCGCAATCCGCAGCAGCACAAGCACCAGCATGAATCCAAGACACGCCAGGCACATGGGCCGTTTTCTCATGTATCTTTTTCCTCCAGATAAGACAGGTCTTCCTCGTAGAACTGATTGAGTTTCATCGTTTCACGGAAGGTTACATCGCTCTCTCCGTTGATGGAAAACTGCACCTTATCCACCTTACAGTTCGCCGTGATGGAATCCACCACCGCGTAAATCGGAATCTGCTCCGCCACACTCGAAAGCGCAGAATCCTTAAAAGATTTGTCAAAATTCACATAGGCAATCCGATCGGATGTCGTGACACTTAAGACATTCATCGTATCCGGCAGCACTGCATAGTGGCCGTCTTCTTTCGGTCCCTTCATCAGCTGCTCCACCACGACACGTTCCAGCGGAATGTTCGTGCTGTACGGCACCCGCCGCGTCTCTTTCACAAGATGATCGCCTGCTTCATTTGCAAAATACAGTGTCAGCGTCGCATACTGATACTGATAAATTTCCCTTCCGGAATTTTCCAGAAAGCTGTCCGCCGTCATCGTTCCGATCTCGCGTCCTTTGGAATCCTTTAACGGATCCCCGTCAATCAGAAGCGTCACGCGCTCCACCTCCGGAACCTGCACAAAGGTACGCACCAGTCCTGCACGCACCAAAACCTCCTGCGGCCGCGCAAGCTCTCCGTACTCTCCACTTAAGTTCAGCGTAAGGAGCCCGTTCTCCAGCGTATACGTCTTGATGGAAATCCCATTGGAAAGAAGTGCCTGGTTTCCGTCCTTGGCAGGTTTCTCCTGCAGCGCGTCAACCAGCTCCTTGATCAGTTTCTGATCCGTTCCTTCTTTTGGTTCATACGGCTCCTGCACCAGTGTTGTGCCGGTTTTGTCCAGGCAGTACAGGTGATACGCCGACTCCTTCTGGCTCTTCTGCCACTGCCCGCAGCCGCTAAGAAGCAGCACGCCGGCCAGCAGTACGCCAAGTATCCGTTTCATGTGCGCCACCTCCTACATCACGTAATTCAGAGGAATCCGCACGGAAAATGTCGTTCCCTCGTTTTCTTTGCTGTATACACGGATCGCTCCCCGGTGCATGACAATCGCGCTCCGCGCAATCGCAAGGCCAAGGCCGGTTCCGCCGATTTCCCGCGAGTGGGACTTGTCCACGCGGTAGAAACGCTCGAAGATATGCGCAATCGACTCCTCCGGGATGCCGATGCCGGAGTCTGCCACCGTCACGTAGAAATATTTGTGATCCGCATTTAAGGATACACGCACCCATCCATTCTCGTTGTTGTATTTGATGCCGTTTTCGATCAGGTTCGAGAACGCCAGCGAGAGCTTCGTCGCATCCACCTCCGCATTGACCGGGCGGAAGCTGTCGAGAATGAGCTCCACATTTTTCTGTGCGGCAATCGGATGAAGCCGCTTCAGCAGCTGCTCTAACAGCTCGTTGATATTGACCTGGGTGATATTGAGGTCTGCCACCTTTTTATCCATCTTGACCAGCGACAAAAGGTCGGTAATAATCTGGTTTTCGCGGTCGATCTCCGAGGTAATATCCTGCATGAACTCCTGATAAAGTTCCACCGGAACGCCCTCCTGCCCGTTCAGCGAATCCGCCAGAACCTTCATGGACGCAAGCGGCGTCTTTAACTCATGCGAGACGTTCGAAACAAATTCCTGGCGGGAATCGTCGAGCGTACGGACGCGGGTCAGCATCTTGTTGAATGCGTCCGTGATCAGCTCTGTCTCGAGGTAATCCGGAACAGAAATGCTTTCGTCGAGATAGCCGTCGGTGATGTCCTCGATGGAACGGGTGACCTTCTGGAACGGCTTCATCAGAATGCCCGCGAGCAGATAGCCAAAGACCAGCACGAGAAGCGTAATGATCGAAAGAATCGTCATTCCCTTCGTCTCCAGAATTTTCATATTCGCACGGATCTCATCCGTCGAAATGCTGACGAGCATAACGCCGAGCGTCTCCTTCGTCTCGGTATTCTGAATCCGCACCGTCATTTCCAGATAGTTGTTTTTCCGGTCGTACTGGCTCGTCTCCTTGCCCTGAAAGCTCTGGATGACCTCCTGCGAGATAATCGTCTTTCCGCGGTCCATATCGTACGTATCTTTGATGACGCGGAAATCCTGGTCGATAATCAGGATTCTGCCGCCGTAGATATTCGTCAGCATACTGAGCTGTCCGTTGATGACATCCGATCCAGGATCTTCCATGTAATTCTGCTGGATGAGCTGGTTGCAGATAATATCGCACTGATTTTTTACGGTAATGCTGCGCACCGATACCGCACGGTCCTCATAGCTGTTTACGATGCTCTTCTCAAGGATCACACACGGTACAATGCCGATGATCACAAGAATCACCGTGATGCGGAAGCGCAGACTCCGCAGAAACTTCCATTTTTCTTTGTTTTTAAGCCTGGAAATAGTAACCAACTCCCCACTTTGTGTGAACGTACTTCGGTTCACTTGGATTTTTCTCAATCTTTTCGCGCAGACGGCGGATATGTACATCTACGGTGCGCACGTCGCCCGGGTACTCATAGCCCCAGACAATGTTCAGCAGGTTCTCTCTGCTGTACACCTTGTTCGGATTGAAGACGAGAAGCTCGAGCACATCGAACTCCTTCGCAGTCAGATTGATCTCGCGGTCTCCGATGAAGACTCTTCTGCTCTCGCAGTCGATCCGCAGGTCTTTCACCTGTACGACTTTTGCTTTCTCTTCTTTTGGCTCCTGGCGGGCCGCACGGCGCATGATGGCTTGATGCGTGCTTTTACTTCCAGAATGTTGAACGGCTTTGTGATGTAATCATCTGCGCCGTATTCCAGTCCCAGGATTTTGTCCATGTCCTCGCCCTTTGCGGTCAGCATGACGATCGGAACGTTGGAAAATTCACGGATCTGCTGGCAGACGGACAATCCGTCCAGCTTTGGCAGCATCAGATCCAGAAGGATCATATCGTATTCTTTTTCTTTTGCCATGGAGAGTGCTTCCTCGCCGTCGTATGCGCAGTCAACCTCCATGCCGTCCTGCTCCAGGCTGAAGCGGATTCCTTTTACGATCAGTTTTTCATCATCAACTACAAGAACTTTCTTTGCCATTTCTTCTCCTTCTTGTTCTAAACCTCGATAGAACCCCTTATCTTTTCAAACATCTTTCCCTTGATGCCCTCAATGTTCATAATCTCCTCAATCGAACCAAACGGGCCGTTTGCTTCGCGGTAGGCGATGATGGCATCCGCACGGCTCTCTCCGATGCCGGAGAGTGTCATCAGTTCTTCTTTTCCGGCCGTGTTCAGGTTGACTTTGCCGGAACCGGAAGCCTGCTCCGTGCCGCCCGTATTCTGCTGCGGCGTTTCCGTGATTTCCATGTTTTCTGCCTCCTCGCGCGTCCAGACGGTGATCTGCTCTCCGTCTTCGATTTTCCGTGCAAGATTGAGGATTTTTTCTTCAGCATCCGGCAGAAATCCGCCTGCCGCTTCCACAGCCTGCACTACGCGGCTTCCGCCCGGCAGCGTGTAGACACCGGGGGAAGCGACCGCACCGCAGATATAAACCTGCACCGTTTCTTCCGGTGCTGCCTCCTGTGCCTCACGTTTTTCCGGAATGCCTGTGGTTTCTCCGGCGCTTTTTTCGGAAACCGTCTGCTCCTCATCCACTTCCTTCTGATTCCCGAAAACGTTTTCCGCCGTGCTCCCGCCTGTGCTATCTGACAGTTTGTATTCTGTATCCCTGTGGTTGCATCCGCAGAGCAAAAAACCAGCATCGCCGCCAGTATTTTTGCATGTTTTCTGCCTCTGTCCTGCTGTTTTTTCAATTTCATGCTGTGTACTCCCTTCCGCTTCGCATCTGACGCGCAAGGGTCCCTTGTGTACGCATAACTACGTTTCTATTGTATCGAAGAAACCATAAAAATACAAGTAGAAATCTTAATCGTTATTCCCACTGAAACACTACAATTCCCACAACTGCCACTGCCATGCCGAGCAGCTTGCGCACGGTGAAATCCGTTTTTTCCATACCGAAAAGGCCGAACAGTTCAATCAGCCACGCCGCTGCGAGCTGGGAAATGACGATCAGCATCGCCGCCTTCGCCGGGCCGAGCCCTGCCATACTCCAGATAACCGTGATCGTGATAAACGCGCCAATTGCACCGCCGAGCAGCAGATACCACGGCTTTACGCGGAACAGATCCCCGATCGGCTCCCTCCCGGTAATGCACCATGCCGCAAGACAGACGACAAACGCACTGATCTGCACCCAGCCGGCCGCCAGCCATGTACTCGTCTGTTTCGTCACCTCCGTGTTGAATACACCCTGAATACTCATCAGCGCTCCGGAGAGCAGCGCTGTTAAAATTCCCGCCATTGATTTTTCCTCCTGCTGTTTTTTTATGTACTCTCGGAGTCTTTCTGCGCTTGATTTTACGAGAAGATTTTTTGTCAGTTGTGCCCAAATTTCTGAGGCGTACGCGGTGCGTACGTTGATGAAATTTGGGTGCAGCTGGCGGAAAATCGGCCGTAAAAGCAAGTGCAGAAAGGCTCCGAGAGTACATTTTATACTATTCCTTTTTTCCCCGTTTTTATACAGAACTCAGGGACAGCAGGAAAACAGCCGACCGGTCTCCTGCCTAGGAAACCAGACGGCTGTCTATTTCACATTACTGTAATGCTTTCTCCAGTTTTTCAATCATCTCATCGATGTCATCTTTCGTAATCACAAGCGGCGGTACCATACGAAGAACGTCGCTTCCGGCGGAAATCACAAGAAGTCCGTTCTCAATCGCGCGGTTGATGACTTCTCCGACCGGACGTCCCGTTACGACAAGGCCCTGCATAAAGCCTTTTCCACGGCGTGCTGCGAGGCAGTCATATTTTTCCACCAGCTCGTCCAGCTTTTTCTCCAGATACGGAGCCGTCTCTGCTACATGCTCTACGACATGCTGTTTCTCATAGCATTCAAATACAGCATTGACAGCCGCGCAGGCCAGCGGGTTTCCGCCGTATGTCGTTCCGTGGTCTCCCGGAATGAGCGAATGCTCTGCCGTCTTTTTATTCAGCACGAAGGCGCCGACCGGAACGCCGCAGCCAAGTGCTTTTGCACACGTCATGACATCCGGCTGTACGCCGTAATCCTGCCATGCGAACAGCTTTCCTGTTCTTCCCATGCCGCACTGGATCTCATCGAGGATCAGCAGAATGTCGTGCTCGTCACACAGATCGCGCACGCCCTGTAAAAATTCTTTCGTTGCCGGATAGATACCGCCCTCGCCCTGTACAGTCTCCATGATGATCGCACATGTCTTGTCGGTAATCTGTGCCTTTACGCTCTCCAGATCATTAAAATCCGCAAATTTAATGCCGCCGATCAGCGGTTTGAACGGATCCTGATAATGCGTATTTCCTGTTACAGAAAGCGCTCCAAGGCTTCTTCCATGGAAAGAATGGTTCATCGCGATGATCTCGTGATCGTTGCTGCCGTCTTTTAAGTAAGCGTATTTTCTCGCTACTTTGATGGCTCCCTCGATCGACTCCGTACCGCTGTTCGTAAAGAATACTTTATCCATGCCGGATGCCTTCGCCAGCTTTTCTGCCGCGGAGCCCATCGGCACATTGTAGAACAGGTTGGAAACATGGATGACTTTGTCCACCTGGTCTTTCACTGCTTTTTTATAATCGTCATTGCTGTAGCCGAGCGCATATACCGCGATACCTGCTGCAAAGTCCAGATATGCTTTTCCGTCGGTGTCATACAGATGAACGCCCTCGCCGTGGTCGATCACGAGCGGGAACCGGTTATAGGTGTGGAGCACGTACTGCTCGGTCTGTTCCATATACTCATTCGTCTTCATGATTGAATTTCTCCTTGTTTTCCCCTAAAATCGCCGTACCAATTCCTTTGTTCGTAAAGATCTCAAGCAGCAGGCAGTGCTGGATTCTTCCGTCCATGATGTGGACTCTTGAAACACCGTTCTCAATCGCGTCGATACAGCCCTGGAGCTTTGGAATCATACCGCCACCGACATTTCCGTTGGTGATGAGATCTCTTGCTTCCTGTACGTGGAGCTCGGAAATCAGGCTCTCCGGGTCCTTCGGATCTTTGTATACACCCTCGATATCGGTCAGGAATGCCAGTTTTTCTGCATTTAACGCCTCTGCGATCGCGCAGGCTGCGTCGTCTGCGTTAATGTTGTAGGTGTTGAAATCATCGTCCATGCCAACCGGGCAGACAACCGGCAGGAAGTCGTTGTCCAGAAGATCGTACAGCACCTTCGGATTTACATTTTTGATATTTCCAACGAAGCCGATGTCCTCTCCCTTGGACAGCTTTTTCTCTACGTTTAAGAGACCGCCGTCTTTTCCGCTGATGCCGACTGCGTTGACACCGAGCGACTGAATCATGGTGACAAGCTCTTTGTTGACCTTATTCAGCACCATCTCTGCCACTTCCATCGTATCCGCATCCGTTACACGAAGGCCGTTGACAAACTTCGGTTCCATGCCGACCTTTCCGACCCAGCGGCTGATTTCCTTTCCGCCGCCGTGTACGATGATTGGTTTGAATCCAACCAGCTTCAGAAGAACAACGTCCTGAATGACGTTTCTCTTCAGCTCTTCATCCACCATCGCGCTTCCGCCGTATTTGATGACAATGATTTTGCGGTTGAACCGCTGAATATAAGGAAGTGCCTCGATCAGCACATTTGCTTTGTCCAGATACATCTGATTTACCATGATTTTTTCCTCGCTCTCCTCTTTTGATTCCTGGTTCTGCTGTACCGGAAACACGATTTCCCGGCACGTTTTCGTTGTATTCCCTCAGAATTTCATCCGAATGTTTTTTAAGAACGGTAATCCGCATTAATTTTTACATAGTCATAGGTCAGGTCGCAGCCCCATGCCGTTGCTGCCGCCTCTCCCATGTGGATGTCGGCGATCGCAGTTACTTTCGGCTCGGAGAGGATCTCCGTTGCCTCCTCCTCGCTGTAGTCAACGGCAACACCTTTCGTGATAATCTGCAGTTTTCCGGCTGCGCTCTCAAAGTAGAGATCTACATTTTCCGGATCGAATTTTGCTCCGGAGTAACCCATCGCGCAGAGGATTCTTCCCCAGTTGGCGTCATGGCCGAAGATTGCCGCTTTCGTCAGACTCGATGTGATGACGGATTTTGCCAGTGTCACGGCCTGCTCTTTGCTCTCGGCTCCCTGAATCGTCACTTCGAACAGTGCGGTTGCGCCCTCGCCGTCGCCTGCGATGTGCATCGCCTGTGTTTTATTGACTTCAAAGAGTGCTTCTTTGAAAATCTTGTAATCCTCGTTTTCTTCCGTAATTTCCGGGTTTCCGGCAAGACCGTTTGCCAGAAGGAGAACGGTATCGTTTGTGGAAGTATCACCGTCTACGGAAACCATGTTGTAGGTGTCCGGTACGACTTCGCTCAGTGCTTTCTGCAGCATCTCTTTCGAAATATTGGCATCGGTTGCCACAAAGCTCAGCATGGTGCACATATTCGGATGGATCATGCCGGAGCCCTTGCACATGCTGCCGATCGTTACGGTTTTTCCGCCGATTTCGATCTGAACAGCAACTTCCTTCGGCTCGGTGTCGGTTGTCATGATCGCCTGTGCTGCTGTAGCTGCGGCTTCTCTTGTAGCTGCAAGCTGCGGTTTCAGCATTTCCACGCCGGCTGCGATCTTATCGATCGGAATCTGTTTTCCGATAACACCGGTCGATGCAACGAGAACGGAGTCCTCTGGAATGGAAAGTGCAGCCGATGCTGCCTCTGCGGTTTTTCTGCAGTAGCCATAGCCCTCCTCGCCGGTGCATGCATTGGCGATTCCGCTGTTGCAGACGATTGCCTGTGCGGTTGGATGGTTGTATACAATCTCCTGGTCCCATTTGACCGGAGCTGCTTTTACGATGTTTGTAGTAAAGGTTCCTGCTGCTACGCACGGTACCTCGCTGTAGACAAGTGCCATATCCTTTACGCCCTGTTTTTTAATTCCTGCTGCGCCGCCTGCTGCCTGAAAACCTTTTGCAGCAGTGATGCCTCCTTCAATCTTTTTCATTCTTTTATCCTCACTTTTCGTAAATTCCGTCTGTTGTCTGCTTCTGTCTTTTTTACGGGAACATCGGCGGCATGCACAGGCCTTCGTTTTCCGGCAGGCCGAACATCAGGTTCATATTCTGTACCGCCTGTCCTGCTGCGCCTTTGACCAGGTTGTCCATCGCACCCATCATGATGATTCGTTTCGTTCTCGGATCAATCTTGAAGTTGACATCCACATAGTTGCTTCCCTCGACCCATTTCGTCTGCGGGCAGACATCCTTATCGAGAACACGTACAAACTGCTCGTTGGCATAATACTTATCATAAACGGCTTTAACCTCTTCGTAAGTCACATCTTTTTTCAGGGATGCATATGCCGTTACGAGAATGCCGCGGTTCATCGGAACAAGATGCGGGGTGAAGTTCAGGGTGATCGGGTAGCCAGCTGCATAGGAAAGCTGCTCCTCGATCTCCGGTGTGTGGCGGTGGCCGGCAACGCCGTATGCTTGATGTTTTCATTAACCTCGCAGTAGAGGTTGTCCACTTTCGCTCCTCTTCCTGCTCCGGAAGTTCCTGATTTTGCATCAATAATGATGGTGTTTCCATCAATCAGATCTTCCTTTAATAAAGGATAAATCGAAAGAGTTGAGCAGGTCGGATAGCATCCCGGGTTTGCCACGATGCGCGCTTGTTTTACTTTCTCACGGTTGATCTCGCACAGTCCGTAAACCGCCTCGTCGATATACTGCGGGGATTTATGCTCGATCTTGTACCACTCTTCATACGTTTTTACATCTTTAATACGGAAATCGGCGCTCAGGTCGATGACCTTTACTTTCGAAAGAATTTCATCATTTACCAGGGAAGCACAGAGGCCCTGCGGAGTTGCTGTAAAAATGACGTCTACTTCCTTTGCAAGCTGCTCCATGTTGTCGTCCTTGCAGACATCGTCTACTAACTGAAACATATTCTGGTAAACCGACGCATATTTCTTATCGATATAGCTTCTGGAACCATACCATTTAATCTCCACATCTTTGTGTCCCAGGAGAATACGCACCAGCTCGCCTCCTGCATATCCTGTAGAACCGATAATTCCTGCTCTGATCATACCTTTTTCTCCTTTTTTCTTTCGCCCGTTTTCTTGTCTTGCCGGACATTTTTTCTTTTCTCTTTATGATAGCTCAATTATTTTCTTTTTTCAATGAAAAATCTTTGTTTTCTGCTGTCATATACCGTCGACTGCATAAGTATACACCTCAAATGTATATTATGCAAGTTTTTTTTGAATTTCTGAAAAAAAGCTTGCATAATCCTGTCGTATGATGTATATTTTAGTCATTGACGATGCACCGCGCATATAGGTGCACGAGAAATCCAAGGAGGATCTTACATTATGAAAGAAAAAGTTGTACTTGCCTATTCCGGCGGACTTGATACTACTGCCATTATTCCGTGGCTGAAAGAGACCTTTGACTACGAAGTAATCTGCTGCTGCATCGACTGCGGCCAGGGAAACGAGCTGGTTGGCTCGATGAGAGAGCAAAACTTTCCGGCGCTTCCAAATTATATATCGAAAACGTTATCGACGAGTTCAGTGAAGACTTCATCATGCCGTGCGTAAAAGCAGGCGCTGTTTATGAGAACAAATACCTGCTCGGTACTTCCATGGCACGTCCGGTTATCGCAAAGAAACTCGTTGAGATCGCAAGAAAAGAAGGTGCTGTTGCCATCTGCCACGGCGCTACCGGTAAAGGAAATGACCAGATCCGTTTCGAGCTCGGCATCAAAGCCCTTGCTCCGGATATCAAAGTAATCGCTCCTTGGAGAATGACCGATGTATGGACCATGCAGTCCCGTGAAGACGAGCTGGCTTACTGTAAAGCACACGGCATCGACCTTCCGTTTGATGCAAACCACAGCTACAGCCGTGACCGTAACCTGTGGCACATCAGCCATGAGGGACTTGAGCTTGAGGATCCGTCCAACGAGCCGAACTACGACGATCTTCTCGTACTGACCACTCCTCCGGAAAAAGCTCCGGACGAAGGCGAGTACGTAACCATGACCTTTGAGGCCGGCGTTCCGAAGACCTTAAACGGAAAAGAAATGAAAGTTTCTGAAATCATCACCGAGCTGAACAAGCTGGGCGGAAAACACGGCATCGGTATTGTTGATATCGTTGAGAACCGTGTTGTCGGCATGAAATCCCGCGGTGTTTATGAGACTCCTGGCGGAACCATCCTGATGGCTGCACATGAGCAGTTAGAGGAGCTGATTCTCGACCGTGAGACCCTGAAAACAAAGAAAGATCTCGGAAACCTGCTTGCTGAGGTTGTTTACGAAGGAAAATGGTACACTCCTCTGCGCGAGGCAATCCAGGCATTCGTTGATGTAACCCAGAAATACGTAACAGGCGAAGTAAAATTCAAACTGTTCAAAGGCAACATCATCAAAGCCGGCGAGTCTTCTCCGTACAGCCTGTACAATGAGTCTCTTGCTTCCTTCACCACCGGCGATCTCTACGATCACCACGATGCAGACGGATTCATCACACTGTTCGGTCTGCCGCTGAAGGTTCGTGCGATGAAAATGCAGGAGCTGGAGAAAAACAACAACAAATAAGATCTGATCCTATGGATTCCCAAAAGAAAGCGGACTCGCTCCGCTTTCTTTTTTGCATGCAAAAAGGACCCGCCCATTTCAGGCAGGTCCCTTTGTTTATTCGTAATATGCGTCGATTCCGTCCGCAATTCCCTGTGCCATCTTGTTTCGGTAATCCTCGGTTGCCATCAAACGGTCCTCGGAAGGATTGCTCATGAAGCCAAGCTCAATGATCGTGACCGGAATGGTACTCCAGTTGATGCCGCTCATGGAATCGGTGTAAATCACATCGCGGTTCTTCGCACCGGTGTCTTTGCAGAATGCTGCGATCATCTTCTGGGAGAGCTTCTGGCTCTTGCTGACCACATCACCGGAAAGATACGTATTTCTGCTGCTCGGTGCCATCGTGAGTGCTCCGTAAACCGACTGGTTCGAATCTCCGTTCGCGTGTACACGCACGAGAATGTCTGCTCCGTTCTGCGCGGCAAGTTTTGCACGCTCGGAGTTGCTGATATTGACGTCGTGCGTCTCGCGGATCATGTAAACATCGTAGCCGCGCTCCTCAAGGATATCGCGTACCTTTAAAGATACCGCAAGGTTCAGCTCATACTCATTGATGCCGGTTGCCACACCGCATGTTCCGGAAGCAACCTTCGCCTTATAGGTCGATGATCCCGGTCCGATCGGCTCTTTCTCGCTGTTTCCTCTTCTCTGGTGTCCTGCGTCGATTGCCACGCAGATATTTTTGCTGTTCCGGCGGACACCGTTTTTATCAACGTAATAGCCGTCGATGTAGGTATCCTTATAGATGCCGCCCCAGCTTCGGAAGTAATACGTTTTTCCGTCCACTTCCTGCCAGCCGTTCTTGTAAATACCGCCCCAGCTCCGGAAGTAATACGTTGCGCCTTTGATCGTTACCCACTGGCTCTTATACATGCCGCCCCAGCTCTGCAGGTAATACCAGTTATTATCATACCACAGCCATTCACTGTGCATCATTTTGCCGTCCTGCCTCAGATAATACCAGTTCTTGTCATACAGCAGCCAGCCTTCCCCTTTGGGGGTTCCGTTGCTGTCCATGTAATACCAGTCACTGCCCTTGGCCGCCCAGGCGTTCACGCGCATGCCGCCCCAGCTTTCAAAGTAATAATCAACGCCGTCAATCGTCTGCCAGCCGGTACTCATCACACCGTCTGCGTCTACATGGTACGTTCTTTTATCATGCACAAACCACTGATTCGTTCTGAGGCTTCCGTCCTCATTCAGATAGTACCATGTTCCGCCGACTTTTTTCCAGCCCTGGAATCCGGCTCCGCCCCAGCTCTCGAAGTAGTAGAGCGTTCCGTCAATCTTCTGCAGTCCGGTGCTCATCACACCGTTTTCATCTACATGGTATGTTCTCTTGTCGTGAACGAACCATTCATTCGTTTTGACGCTTCCGTCCTCGTTCAGATAGTACCATGCCCCGCCGACTTTTTTCCAGCCTTTGTATCCGGCTCCGCCCCAGCTCTCAAAATAATAGAGCTTTCCGTTGACCATCGAAAGACCCGTGCACATGATTTCGTCTGCATTCAGATAATATCTCCGGTTCAGATGGGTGATCCACTCGCTGGCGGCCATCGTGCCGTCCTCTTTTCTGTATTTCCAGCTTCCGTCCTCCTGTTTCACCCAGCCGGCAGGAAGTTTCTCTTCCGGCTCCTGTTCGTTGTCCTCACCTGGAATCGTAACAGCCGGCGTCTCGTTTTCCGAAGTACCGCTCTGCTCCTGCACTGCCGCTTCCTCATCCGAATTCTGCTCGGAACTTTCCGTCTCATCCTGCTGCCAGGTTACGGCCGTGCCGTCATTTTCTGCTGCGCTTACCCTTGCCGGAAGCGCCCAGCCTCCTGCCGCAACGACCGCTGCGATCAGCAGTGCTGCGATTTTCTTTTTTGCCATCTGGTTTTCCTCCTTTTATCGCGCCATCTGGTAAATCTCGTATACTTCCTGTGCGCCCAGCTTGCGGATGCGGGACAGTTTTACAGTGTCCTGCTGTGTTGCATCCATGGAAAGGGCACGCAGATCCTCATCCGACGGGTTCGGGATATCAAGCTCATGCAGGGAGGTCGGCATGCCGAGCGAATGGAAGAACGCTACTGTGCGCTCAATGCCTTCCGTTGCCCGTTTGTGATCGCTTCCCTCTGTGATGCCCCAGACTTTTTCTGCAAACCGTGCAAACCGCCAGAGAACCGTCTCCTCATCGTACTGGTATTTCGCCCAGGCACCCCAGACTGCCGCCAGGGATGCGCCGTGTGCTACATCGTATTTTGCACTTAACGCATGGCCGAATTTATGTACCGAAAAATCTTTGCCGCGTCCGCACTCCGTCAGTCCATTGTGTGACAGGCTTCCGCACCACATGATTTCCGCCATCGCATTGTAATCGGATGGGTTTTCCAGAACCTTCGGTCCGTTTTTGATTACGGTACGGAGGAGTCCCTCTGCGATCTCGTCCGTCATCTCGCACTGGCTCTCCGGAATGAAATAGCGCTCCATCGTGTGCATCATGATGTCGGTTACGCCGCAGGCAATCTGGTATTTCGGCAGGGTTGCTGCCAGCTCCGGATTCATGATGGCAAATTTGCAGCGGTTGAACGGCGTGTTGATGCCGGCCTTTTTGCCGATTGCCTCGTTTGTCAGAACTGCTGAATCGCTCATCTCGCTTCCGGCTGCCGGAATCGTCAGAACCGCTCCTACCGGGAGAGATTTTGTCAGCGGTACTTTTTTCGTCCAGATATCCCAGAGTGCCTCCTCCGGATTTGCAGCTCCGTGTGCAACGGCTTTTGCGGTGTCAATCGAGCTTCCGCCGCCGACGGCAAGAATAAAGTCTGCCTGCATTTCCACTGCTTTTTTCACACCCTCCTCGGCAAGGGCAAGTCTCGGGTTTGGTTTTACGCCGCCAAGCTCTTCAAAGGCAAGGCCCTCTTTTGCAAGAGATGCTTCCACTCGGTCCAGAAGACCGCTCCGTTTTGCACTTCCGCCTCCGTAAACGACGAGCACCTTTGTGCCGCCCCATTTCTTTACCTCAGCGCCTGCCTGGTTTTCGGTCTCTTTTCCGAACACGACTTCCGTCGGGGTATACTGTATAAACTGATCCATCTTCTTATTTCCTCCCTGCATTTTTATTCTTCATAAATCCGTACGTTTCCCGAGCTTACACGGTAAAGATCGTCTCTCCTGTTTTCCAGAGACGGGATTTCATTTCTTGTCCGCTCCAGCACTTCCGGATCCAGCTCTGCGATGAGTACCTGCGGGGTATCATCTGCCTCCGCAAGAATTTCGCCGTCCGGCGCAATGATCATGGAATGGCCGTACGCTCAAACCGCGCTTTCTGGCCGCACTGGTTGGCGGCGAGCACGTAGCATCCGTTTTCAATGGCGCGCGTGCGCAGCAGTACTTCCCAGTGGCGCTCTCCCGTTGCTTTCGTAAAATCCGCCGCTATCAGAAATGCATCTGCTCCAGAGGATGCCATCAGCGGTACTGTTCCGGAAAGCGAATATCGTAGCAGATGCTCATGCCGAACAGGCCAAGCGCCGTGTCCGCAAGAACAATTTCATTTCCCGGGCAGATCTCGCGTGATTCTTCGTAGGAGACACTGCCCGGAATATTTACGTCAAACATATGTATTTTGCTGTATTCTGCAATCGTTTCTCCATCTGGTCCGAACAGAAACGACGTGTTGGACGGACGCCCCGGATAGCGCCGTACCGTCATGCTGCCGCAGTGCAGATAGACACCGTACCGTTTGGCAAGGCTGGAAAACCGGCGGCTGACGTAGCCCGGCACTGCACTTGCGTGCCCCGGCATGTCTGCTCCCGTGTATTCTGCGGTCTCCGGGAAAAGAATCAGCTTCGCTCCCTGTTCCGCCGCCTCCCGCACATACTGCTCGGCCATGCGCATATTTTCATTCATATCCGGCCCAGAATCCATCTGCACCAGGCCTGCAATTATTTTTTCCATCTTTTTGTCCCCTCGTTTCACATGTTAGCTTGTGATTTTTCCGCTTATATTCTCGTTTATTATATCGTTACAGTTCACAGATACCTGCGAACTGTAACATTCGCAGCCCTCATTGAAAGTTTTGCTTCGCAAAAGGAGGGCTGCTCACACCTGAATCACTTTCTTACGCAGCGAAACAGCAAGTGTTTCAC
>ENA-OQDE01000541-OQDE01000541.1-human-gut-metagenome-genome-assembly--contig:-NODE-541-length-21392-cov-3.508817_pt1 | contig 21392 bp, 29 predicted proteins | sample MGYA00242768_ERZ504595 | MGnify/ENA primary metagenome ERZ504595 (study PRJEB26092, sample SAMD00036307) | human gut metagenome | host: Homo sapiens | study: EMG produced TPA metagenomics assembly of... | reverse complement strand
TCTCTATCAACCAAATACAAACTGCATTATCAGAAGTATCCGTGACCTGTTTCACTAAATCCGACAGTTCTACATCTTCCATCGCATCGGTATCTACAGTCTGCCCACGGAACAAATGACTGGGTATATGAAACAATGCTTTTACCGCATAAGGTTGAAAAACAACAGTAATCATCTCTATCCTGCCTGTAGACATCACATCCGAGAAACCGACCGATTGTCCGGAAATAAAGGATTGGGGTTGCAGCTCCGACTCGCCCAACAAAAGAAGTTGTTTCCCTTTATGGAATACCAGTTGCATGCAGCCAACAGGCAGAGTCCGTTCGGAGACAGGAGCTATTGAGTCGTCTTGCAATATCCAATAATGCCGTATATAGGGAGCCAGTGCAAAACAGGGTTTTATCAGTTGAAATGATTGCATATAACAAAGATATTATTTCTTAATCCAAATGCAAAAGTAAAACTCCTGTTTAAAAGGGGATAGTAAAAAAAGGACTTCTTTACTTAATTAAAAAAGCATCCCCTGCTTGAAGAAACATGATTGCAACTCATTCAAACAGAGGAAGAATTCTTTAGATAACGGAAAGTCCATATTCGTAGGCTTCCGACATCGCATTGTAATCTGCATCGGAATATGCGCCTTTATCTCTTGCTTTCTGCATATCTTTCATAAACGATTCCACAGAAGACAGGAAGCTATAATAATTCTTTTGCTCTTCATCATAGCCTGTGACAGCAGGAAGTTTCTTTGCAGCTTCGAGTTCTTTCTTCAATTCTGCCATCTTCACATCAATGCGAGCACCTCCAGTACATGTTTGCGGGAATAAAGATTCATTATGCTTTGCACAGTGCCGGACATCTTACGCATAGCCATGATTTGATCTTTCAACGGTTCGTCGGCAAGAAGTTCTTTTTCAGCCTGTTCCGTGAGAGGGCTTAGAATATCAAAAATCACTTGTTTATATTCGGACATTTCTACACTTAGCCGATAGTTTCATCCAAGAGTTTGCCAGCCTTGGCTGTCTCTTTGGCCTGCTTGTAAGAGAGAAACTTATTAAAATTATCATAGAATTGCGCCCGTGCACTGAAAAGTCCTCTATAACTCTGCTTCAGATTCTGACGGACTTGTATATTAAAGTAATCTCCCGGATCCATCAATTCCGCAGTGTCTCTGGCAGATACTTCAGGCGGTGCTATCGGAGATACTTCAGGAACTTTTCCTGTCTGTTCCATATATCCCAAGACCGCATTTACGTCTTTTGCATTAGCTACATGCCTCAACACGATGAGCGATGTATGATAATAGTTTATCACTTTACTGGCATTATCCAATTCTTCCGGAGTGACGGAGGACGCAGCCTGTTTCTTGTTTCCTCCCGAACAGGAAACCAATAAGAAAGCACCTATCAGTGCTCCAAACAATAAGATATTCTTCTTCATAATAATGGTTAGTTTATTGAGTCTTTCGTACTATAACAATAAAAATCGTTTTTTGTTATAGACAAACAATGCATATTCGAAAAGTGTTCTCTATATGATATTAACTTAAAAATAAAACAAATATGGAACAATCATTTCAAAAAGGAGTTGTGCTCCATTTGGCTTCTCTCATTGAATATACTGAAGGAGGCGTTATCAGCAAACAGTTAATCAAAAGTCCGGCAGGAAATATCACTTTATTTTCTTTTGATAAAGGAGAAGGGTTAAGCGAACATCGTGCCCCGTTTGATGCGCTCGTGCAGGTATTGGAAGGGGTAGTGAATATTACTGTAAACGGAACTCTGTTCACCGTAAAAGCAGGAGAAAGTATCGTATTTCCGGCGAATGCGCCGCATGCCCTTACAGCAGTGGAGAGATTTAAGATGCTGTTGACTATGATTAAGGAATAAACAATCATAGTGTATAAAAACAAAAAATGGCTACTCATCACGAGCAACCAATCTTTTGTTAACCTTAAATCTAATACTTATGAAAAAAACACTGTACAAAGGTACCATATTTCAGGTAAATAGCAAATTTTAGAGCCTAAACAGCCCATATTATAACAGGGTTTAATACTCTGGGAAGCGCATTAACATTTCAGACTTCGCACGTTAACATTTAACATATTCATTCACACAAGTTACTTCTTGGGTAAGTAAGAATACAAAAAAGAGGGAATCATTGAAACAACATCGTCTTTTTTGTAACTTTGAACTATGATAATCAGTGCCAGCCGCCGGACAGATATTCCGGCATTCTATTCCCAGTGGTTTTTCAACCGGATTAAAGAAGGATATGTATTAGTGCCCAATCCATATCATCCGAAAATGATTAGCAAGATCTCTCTATCTCCTGCTGTAGTAGATTGCTTTGTTTTCTGGACCAAGAACCCGGCACCTATGCTCAACCAACTGGAGAAATTGCAGGATTACAACTATTACTTCCAATTTACACTTAACCCTACGGAGAAAAGCTGGAAAATCATTTGCCCTCCATCGATAAACGAATGGATACCTTTAAAAAGCTGGCTGATAAAATCGGCAGGGAAAGGGTGATCTGGAGATATGATCCGATACTGACGAACGAGGAATACAATGTTTCTTTCCACCAGGAAGCATTTGCCCGGATTGCCGACGAACTCAAAGACCACACTGCCAAATGTATGCTGGGATTCATAGATCATTACCAGCATATCCGGAACTCAGTACGGTTATTCAACATCCATCCGCTGACTCAAGAGGAAATAGAAGAAATGGCTGTCTCCTTTAAAAAAACAATCGACGTTTATCCCGACATACAGCTGGATACTTGTACTGTAAAAGTGGATTTAAGACATTTAGGTATTCCGAGCGGCCTGTGTATTGATAAGGATCTGATAGAAAAGATCATCGGTTATCCTATCCTCGCCCAAAAGGATAAAAACCAGCGTAACATCTGCAACTGCATTGAAAGCATTGATATCGGAACTTATGAAAGTTGCCTGAACGGATGTATTTATTGTTATGCCATCAAAGGCAATTATAACACGGCAGTATATAATAGGAGAAAACATGATAAAAACTCACCGCTACTCATCGGCCATTTATCCGAAGATGATATCGTAAAGGAACGGGAGATGAAAAGCCTGCGGGATAACCAATATTCGTTGTTTTAATCTCTTCGGTCTGCAGTTGACTTACAGGCATAAAAAAGGCTATCTATCCCAGACAGCCAATCTTTTGTTAACCTTAAATCTAATACTATGAAAAACACAGTACAAAGATACGGACTTTTCGGTTTTCTCCAAATTTTGAGGCCAAAGCAGCGTATCTTATAACATGGTTTAATAGAATCAGAGCCGTATTAACAAATGAGTGGGCAGGCATTAACATTTAACAGTTTTCTTAAATAATCAGAGCGTAAAACTGGAAAAGATGCAAAAGTTTTCGAATCGAACACCTTATCTTATTAAAGAGAGTTTATGAGGGCTAACAAATTCCTCTGCCAGCTGTTTCTAATAAAAGGTAACCATCAAATTCCCATTATATGAACAGATTCGAAAATAAAGTAGTTGTCATCACCGGTGCCGCCGGTGGTATCGGCGAAGCAACCACACGCCGCATTGTCTCCGAAGGAGGCAAAGTAGTCATCGCTGACCATTCCGAGAAAAGAGCGGAGCAGCTTGCCAACGAACTCACGCACGCAGGGGCTGACGTGCGTCATGTCTATTTCTCCGCCACCGAACTCCAGAGTTGCAAAGAGTTGATTGATTTTTCCATGAATGAATATCAAAGAATAGACGTACTGATTAATAATGTAGGAGGAACTGATCCCAAACGTGACCTTAGCATCGAAAAGCTGGACATCAACTACTTTGACGAAGCATTCCATCTGAATCTCTGCTGCACGATGTATCTTTCCCAACAGGTCATTCCTATCATGACTGCCAATGGTGGTGGGAACATTGTCAACGTAGCTTCCATAAGCGGACTTACGGCTGATGCCAACGGTACTTTATACGGCGCCAGCAAAGCGGGTGTCATCAACCTGACGAAATATATCGCTACTCAAATGGGAAAGAAAAACATCCGTTGCAACGCCGTAGCTCCGGGACTGGTACTTACTCCCGCTGCATTGGACAACCTGAATGAGGATGTACGTAATATCTTCCTCGGTCAATGTGCCACTCCTTATCTGGGAGAACCGGAGGATGTTGCAGCTACCATCGCTTTTCTGGCTTCGAACGATGCCAGATACATCACTGGACAAACGATTGTGGTGGATGGCGGACTGACCGTTCATAATCCGACAGTGGCGTTATCATAAAACGACCGGATAACGTATTATCGGTAAAGATGATAGGTTATTAACCGGCAACCATTACAAAAAATAATCTCTTTTTCCTTGATGTTACCGATAGGAAACATATCTTTGTGACCAGTCAGTAACAAAGTATCAAAGTATGGAAAAAGAGATTACTAAAAACAGACAGGCTACGGAAATGACCCTGATCACAGCCGTCAACGACATCATTGAAGAAAGCGGTTTCGAGGGGTTGGGGATCAATGCGGTAGCAGCCAAGGCCAAAGTTTCAAAAATGCTTATCTACCGTTATTTCAATTCGCTGGATGGACTGATAGCAGCCTACATTCAGCAGAACGACTATTGGATTAATTTCGATGAAGAGTTACCGGATCAGGCTCATTTAGCCACATTTATCAAGCAGATATTCAAAAGACAAATCATGTGGTTACGGGAGAATTATACATTGAAACGCCTGTATCGCTGGGAACTGACAACGGACAATAAGTTTGTGAAAGAGTTGCGCAACAAACGGGAAGAGAAAGGAATCTGGCTGGTAGAGGCAGTCAGCAAACTATCAAAACATCCGAAAAAAGAGATTGCTGCTATGGCTTCCATCATCACCGCAGCCATCAGTTATCTGGCATTGCTCGAAGAAAACTGCCCGGTCTACAACGGCCTCAAGATTCAGCAAGAAAGCGGCTGGGAGGAATTGGAAGAAGGCATCAATCTATTAGTAGACCTCTGGTTACAAAAACAACTCTAATCAAATGAATAAAATGACAATAATGGGAATATGGTTTCTTTCTCTATTGATAAATAGTGGATGCAACCGGGATTTAGTAGAATACGACAGTAACGATCTTAAAATATCTATTGAAAAAGGGGAAGAGTGGTTGCATAATTTTCCTTTGTTTCTAGGCATCAACATCAAAAATCCGCCCCAGATTGCAATCTGGACTGAAGACATGGAAGGGAATTATCTGTCCACCGTGTATGTGACACACAAAATAGCCACTCAATCCTGGCAAGCCTCCGGCGGTAACCGCCGAAAGGAAGCGCTGCCGCATTGGTGTTATCAACGGGGAATCCAATATGAAGACGGGTTATATCTCCCTAGCAAAAAGGAACCGTTGACGGACGGTATCAGCGGAGCTACTCCGAAAGGTAGTTTTAATGTGAAGATGTCGCCAACCGGGAAGTTGAAGAAGTTTATAGTCAAAATTGAAATCAATCATTCTACAGATTTCAATGATGCATATCCGAAATCGGCCAAAGAAGGAGACGCCAATTACTCCGGTGGAAAAGAAGGGAGCGGACAGCCTGCCCTTGTCTACGCAGCAGAAGTGGATTTGACTTCCGGCAAGAAAGAATTTACAGCCAAACTGATCGGACACAGTAGCCCGGATGGAAGTAATGGAGATCTTACCAAAGATACTTCTTCACTCACAACTGCATTGCATATCGTTAAAAGTATAACCGTGTATGTGCAATAGCAGTAGCTAACCATCGTATTATCAGACTCTATCCTTGCATCATTATGAAGAAATTTATATTCATCTTTGCGCTGCTATCTTTCATCACTATATGTGCCGACGGACAAACAGACAGCAGACGTCTCTCTTACACTACATATATCGGGACAGGTTTTTCTATGAATCAGCCTTCTTACACGCCTTTCAACTGGCAAATCGTCAGTCACTACCACATCAGTCAACGGTTTGCCATCGGTGCGGGTAGCGGACTTTCTGTTTATGAGAAGTTGCTCATTCCGCTTTATGCCAGTGCGCAATTTTATATAACGAAGCCCAGGAGACTGACTCCTTATCTGGAATGTCATATCGGTGGGTCTTTTGCCACAGACAGAGAAGCAAACGGAGGCTTTTACCTCTCTCCTTCCATCGGTGCACAATTTAAGGTCAACCGGAAATTTAAACTGAATTTGATGGCAGGTTATGAACTCCAGAAACTGGAACGGACAAAGAAACAGGAAGATCCGTATTTCCATACGACGTTTAAGGAAGAATTGTCGCACCATTCCATTACGCTGAAAATCGGCTTGACTTATTGAGGTAACTATAATAAGAGATAAGGAATTTGCCATTGCAAACAGAATATATATTCAGATCCTGGCTTTATTCCCCTCGAATAAAAAAAGGCATAATTATTAATGATTAAGTCGTTATATTATTCAACAAATACTAACTTTACGACGTTATAAAATATAAAGAGCGAACGAAATGATTGTTAAGACATTACTAGATACCGATCTTTATAAGTTTACCACATCGTATGCTTATATCAAACTGTTTCCCTATGCAATGGGCACGTTTAGTTTCAACGACCGGAATGAAACTCAATATACCAAAGATTTCCTGAAGGCACTCAAGGCAGAGATCAAGAATCTTAGTCAGTTGAGGTTCACGGAAGAGGAATTGGAATACATGACGAAAAACTGCAGATTCCTTCCGAGAGTCTACTGGGAGTGGTTGTCTTCTTTTCGTTTCGATCCGAATAAGATTGATATTCATCTGGATGAAGCTTGTCATCTCCACATCGAAGTGACTGACTTGCTTTATAAAGTGACTTTATACGAAGTGCCTTTGCTCGCTATTGTCTCCGAAATCAAAAACCGTTTCTTTGGCAATGTAGCAGACATGAACGAGATTCTTTGCAAGCTGTCGGAGAAAATAGAATTGTCGAATCAACATCAGCTTCGCTTTTCAGAGTTCGGCACACGGAGAAGATTCTCCATTGATGTGCAGGAAACGGTTATCAAGAAGCTGAACGAAACAGCGCAATATTGCACCGGAACTTCCAACTGTAACTTTGCAATGAAATATGGAATGAAATGATGGGAACTCATCCACATGAATGGTTTATGTTTCATGGAGCACAGTTCGGATATAAACATGCCAACTATATGGCACTCGAAAACTGGGTGAATGTTTATGACGGTGATTTAGGTATCGCACTTTCCGATACATATACTTCCGGCATCTTCCTTAGCAACCTTAGCCGTAAACAAGCCAAACTTTTCGATGGAGTGCGGTGTGATTCCGGCAATGAATTTGAGTTTATCGATAAGCTGGTTGCCCGCTACAAAGAGTTGGGAATCGACGCGACAACCAAAACCATCGTATTCAGCAATGCCCTAGACTTTACAAAAGCATTGGATATTCAAGAATACTGCAAAAACAAAATCCGCTGCTCTTTCGGGATCGGTACCAATCTCACCAACGATACCGGGTTCGAACCTTCGAACATCGTGATGAAACTGACACAATGTAAGATGAATGTCAATCAGGAATGGAGGGAATGTATCAAACTGTCTGATGATGAAGGAAAACATACCGGCAGCCTTGAAGAGGTACAGGCTTGCCTGTATGAGTTACGACTCAACAGAAAGCAATAAAAATAAAGAAAAGCAGGAAGTACCTCACCGGAGAATACTTTCTGCTTTTCTTTATGCATATTAGAAGTATGCCAGACAAAGACATACCAGCATAGAATCAGCTACGCATATCATTGTAACAAACTATGCAATAATCGTCAGGATTTGAATCCTTTCACTGCTCTTTCCAATCTTTCCAAAGGTAATTCGCCGGATTGTCTCCAGAGCTGTTGTCCTTTTCTAAAAAGAATAAAGGTAGGAGTCGACTCAACTGTATAGAAATCTGTAAGGGCAGGTTCCTGATCGATGTCTACCAATACCACTTCCAATGTTCCTTCCATCAGTTTCTTAAATTCTTCAACAACCGGTTGCATACGTTGGCAATGAGGACACCACGTTGCATAAAACTCTGCCATTACCCAATCACCGTTAGCCAGTTTCTCCTGATTTCTTTCTTCACGAGCTATTTTCTTTTCTTTCATACGAATATCTCTTTTAATTAATTACTATCAACCTAACAATATCAGGAGAAATATAGTTTAGAAAAGTAGCAAGGTTATACACTAATTAAAGAATCCTTATTTAAAGATAAGCATTGCACAAAAATGAAACTTTCGTGCAAAAAAGGAACATCTTATTTAATATTTATTTATCTTTGCCCCCCGAAATGGTTCAGAATCCGTATCCAACGGACGACGATTAATAGGGAATCGGGTGTAAGTCCCGGACAGTCCCGCTGCTGTGAAGCTCTGTTCAATGTCTTATAATTGAACTAATTTAACGCCACTGATGTTAATCGGGAAGGCAAATAAGACAAGAGTCAGTCAGAAGACCTGCCATTTTGTGTAAGACGCTCCCCTCCTCGTGGGTTAGGAGAAAGAGCATCACTTGTTAAGCCCCAAATCAAAAAAATACTGTTTTTCGTCGGGTGGAGTATGTCCATTAGATGGGAAGACATTAATAAGTATGTACTTAATTGAAAAAAGTATGATAAAAAAATCTTAGTAGCCAATCGCGGTGAAATTGCCGTAAGGGTGATGCGCTCCTGCCGGGAGATGGAGATAACGAGTATCGCTATCTTCTCCGAAGCAGATCGGACCGCGAAGCATGTGCTTTATGCAGACGAAGCTTATTGCGTAGGGCCGACAGCATCCAAAGAGAGTTATCTGAATATAGAAAAAATCATCGAAGTGGCGAAAGCAGCTCATGCGGACGCCATCCATCCGGGTTACGGCTTCTTGTCGAGAATGCTACCTTCGCCCGTCGATGTCAGGAAGAAGGAATCATCTTTATCGGACCTAATCCGGAAACAATGGAAGCCATGGGGGATAAAATTGCTGCCCGTATCAAAATGATCGAGGCGGGAGTACCCGTTGTTCCCGGCACACAAGACAATTTGAAAAGTGTGGAAGAAGCCATAGAACTTTGCAATAAGATCGGATACCCGGTGATGCTGAAAGCTTCTATGGGCGGTGGTGGAAAGGGTATGCGCCTCATCCACAGTGCCGAAGAAGTGGAAGAAGCTTATACTACTGCCAAGAGCGAATCGTTGTCTTCCTTTGGCGACGACACGGTTTATCTGGAGAAGTTCGTTGAAGAGCCTCATCATATCGAGTTCCAGATTCTTGGTGACAAGCATGGAAATGTCATTCATCTATGCGAACGCGAATGTTCCGTGCAACGCCGTAACCAGAAAATCGTAGAAGAGACTCCTTCGGTTTTCGTCACTCCCGAACTACGGAAAGATATGGGTGAAAAGGCGGTAGCTGCGGCTAAAGCAGTAAACTACATTGGTGCGGGTACTATCGAATTTCTTGTTGACAAACACCGCAACTATTATTTCCTTGAGATGAACACCCGTTTACAGGTGGAGCATCCGATTACGGAAGAAGTGATTGGGGTAGATTTGGTGAAAGAGCAGATTAAAGTTGCCGACGGACAGGTGCTTCAACTTAAACAAGAAAATATCCAGCAACGCGGACACGCTATTGAGTGTCGTATTTGTGCCGAAGATACAGAAATGAATTTCATGCCGAGCCCGGGTATCATCAAACAGATTACAGAGCCGAACAGTATCGGTGTACGTATCGACAGTTATGTGTACGAGGGATATGAAATTCCAATCTACTACGACCCGATGATCGGTAAACTGATTGTATGGGCTACCAACCGCGAATACGCTATCGAGCGGATGCGCCGCGTACTCCACGAATATAAGTTGACCGGTGTGAAAAACAACATCAGCTATCTGCGTGCCATCATGGACACTCCCGATTTCGTGGAAGGTCACTATGATACAGGATTCATCACCAAGAACGGCGAATATCTGCAACAACGCATCATGCGCACCAGCGAACATTCCGAAAATATTGCTTTGATTGCCGCCTATATGGACTACTTGATGAACCTCGAAGAGAACAACAGCGGTATGGCTACCGACAACCGTCCTATCAGCAAATGGAAAGAGTTCGGACTGCACAAGGGAGTGTTGAGAATCTAATTTTAACAAAGAGAATTCAATTATGGAAATTCATATAGGAAACCGTGTGGCCGAAGTAGAGTTGGTCAGCAAGGAAGATAACAAGGTGGTGCTTACCATTGATGGAAAACCGTTTGAAGCAGATGTAGTGATGGCGGAAAACGCACTTGCAACATCTTGATGGACGGACGCAGTTCGAATGCACAGCTGATTCGCCGTGATAACGGGAAAAGCTATAAAGTGAATACGCATTATAGCAGTTTCAATGTAGAAATTGTGGACAGCCAGGCGAAATATTTGCGGATGCGCAAGAAAGGGGAAGAGGAACAGAATGACTGTATTATTTCTCCGATGCCGGGCAAGGTGGTGAAAATACCTGTTGTAGTCGGTCAGGAAATGAAAGCGGGAGATACTGCCATCGTTATCGAAGCAATGAAGATGCAGAGCAACTACAAAGTGACTTCGGATTGCCGCATTAAAGAAATTCTGGTTCAAGAAGGTGATAGCATAACCGGCGAACAGACATTAATAACATTAGAACCGATTGCATAATATAAGAACGGATTGCATTATGGAAGAAATAAATAAAGCATACGCCACGTTCGAGGAACGTGACCGCATCGCTTCTCTTGGTGGAGGCGTTGATAAAATAGAGAAGCAACATGAAAGCGGTAAAATGACTGCTCGCGAACGTATCGAGATGTTGCTCGATAAGGGTACTTTCGTTGAACTGGATAAGTTGATGGTTCACCGTTGTACGAACTACGGTATGGATAAGAACAAAATTCCGGGAGATGGTATCGTGTCCGGTTACGGAAGGTGGACGGTCGCCAGGTGTTTGTTTACGCTTATGACTTTACGGTATATGGCGGCTCACTGTCAGCTTCCAATGCTAAAAAGATTGTGAAAGTACAACAACTTGCATTGAAGAACGGTGCCCCGATTATCGCTTTGAATGATTCGGGCGGTGCACGTATCCAGGAAGGGATCGAGAGCCTTTCCGGTTATGCTGATATTTTCTATCAGAACACAATGGCCAGCGGTGTGATTCCACAGATTTCGGCAATCCTGGGTCCTTGCGCCGGAGGTGCCTGCTACTCTCCTGCCCTGACCGATTTCATCTTTATGGTGAAAGAAAAAAGTCACATGTTTGTGACTGGTCCGGATGTAGTAAAAACTGTGATTCATGAGGAAGTAAGTAAAGAAGAGCTGGGTGGCGCAATGACACATAGCAGCAAAAGCGGTGTGACTCACTTTATGTGCAATACCGAAGAAGAATTGCTGATGAGCATCCGTGAACTGCTTTCTTTCTTACCGCAGAATAATATGGATGAAGCTAAGAAAAAACCTTGCACTGACGAAACAAACCGCGAAGATACTTCTCTGGATACAATCGTTCCGGTAGACCCGAACGTACCGTATGACATGAAAGACATTATCGAACGTGTTATAGACAACGGCTATTTCTTCGAAGTGATGCCGAACTTTGCTAAGAATATTATCATTGGCTTTGCCCGTATGGCAGGTCGTTCGGTAGGTATCGTAGCGAATCAGCCAGCTTATCTTGCCGGTGTTCTCGATATTGATGCCAGCGACAAAGCAAGCCGTTTTATCCGTTTCTGCGATTGCTTCAATATTCCATTGATTACATTCGAAGATGTTCCGGGATTCCTTCCGGGATATACACAGGAAAACAATGGTATCATCCGTCACGGTGCAAAAATAGTTTATGCATTTGCAGAAGCCACTGTTCCCAAACTGACAGTGATTACCCGCAAAGCTTACGGTGGTGCTTATATCGTAATGAACTCCAAGCAGACCGGAGCTGACGTGAACTTCGCTTACCCAAGTGCAGAAATTGCTGTGATGGGTGCGGACGGCGCCATCAATATCCTGTTCCGCAAAGCTGACGAAGCAACAAAGGCCAAGGAACTGGAAGCCTACAAAGAAAAGTTTGCCACTCCGTATCAGGCTGCCGAGCTGGGATATATTGACGAAATCATTTATCCGAGACAGACTCGCAAACGTCTGATTCAGGCACTGGAAATGACGGAAAACAAGATGCAGACAAACCCGCCCAAGAAGCATGGTAATATGCCTTTATAACAACTAGATAAGGTGCGCAAAAGCACCACTCATAAAACGAGCTTGCAGAGATTCTATGATATACTTTAGGAGATTTGTAAGCTCGTTTCTTATTTGTAAGCCTGCCGTTTCTTTATATGTGACAAAAAAAACGGCACCTCGATTCACATCGCAGCACCGTCACAACACAAACACAAAATAAAACACGACAAAACTACTATGCAATCTTCCTGTCATGCCGGGGAGGCATACCTTGCTTGACTTATCTATATTCGCATACACACAAGAAGCTTTATCAGGCGATTTGCACAATAAATAACATACATTTCCGGATTTTGTTCACAGGATTGATAAGATTTTATTCAATAATATGATAAGAAAATGAAATGGCACGCCCTTTAAGGAATTCAAGAGAAACGAAAAAACGGTACCCCGATTCACATCGCAGCACCGTCACAACACAAACACAAAATAAAACACGACAAAACTACTATGCAATCTTCCTGTTATGCCGGGGAGGCATATTCACTAGCCTATATATATTCGCATACCTACAAGTAGCCATCAGGCGATTTGCATATATAAAACATTCAGATTTTTATTTTGTTCACGAAAGGAGAAGTAAAAATGTTATTTCTTCTCCTTGTAGTCTTTCAGGAAGCCTTCCATCAGCCATTTGGCGAGTGCCTGACGATTGGAATTCATCACCAACCGACGCTGATCGAACGTATTCTGGATATTACCCAACTCCACAAAGACGGAAGCGGGAGTGGTATGGGAAAGTACGTATAAGTTACGCCCGCTTACTGTGCCGGAAAAGCCCCGGTTGGGTTGATGTTTATCGTACTTTGACTCAAACGTATTTTTCATATTATTCGCCAATCGTTTGCTTTCTCCCTTTTTATTCGAATAATAGAAAAAGACATCCGTTTGTTTTCCCTTACTACGGCTATCAATATGAATAAAAATCGCCCTGCAATAAGAGTAGTTCTTACGGTCTTTCCGGTAAAGAGCGTTTATTTTATCACAGCGTTGCTGTAAGCGTTGCACCTGATTCAAAGGAATTGGATCACCCATACAAGTCTCCCGTTTACTGTTTGACAGGTATGAATCATCACGGATACCATCTTTAGCATCTTGAATGATGATACGGACTTCGGCCCCTTCCTGCATTAGGTTACGTGCCAGACGGAGGGCAATATCATAAGCGTATTCATCTTCGTGCAATTCGTATTTACCAACTTTCCCGATAGCACCCGGATCAGGACCTCCATGTCCGCTGACCACATAGAAGCAAGCACCGGCAAGACGGTTGGAAGTGACTTTCACATTAGCCAGTTGCTTTCCAAACAAAGGTTCGTTGATAGTGGTTCCTATTGTTGTTGATTTAGCTTTCGGAGATTGTTGCTTTGTTCCGGAACTTTCGGAAGCTGATTTCTTGATGGGAGGAATAACATACGTCACGCCCACTTTAAGCACATTGTTCTTTCCCAGTTTCTGTTTATTCAGCTCAATAAAGTCGTCGTAATACTTCTTCGGAGAGCGGTTGTGCCTCAACAGAAAAGAAGAGATACCTTCACCCGCCTTCGGGGTTGCCTTCTGCTGTGCCCAAAGAGTTGTGCCCGAAAAAAGAAAAGCTAAGAATAAAAGAATATAGAGTTTATTTTTCATAACTACATTAACTATCTCCTTCGCAAGAGTATCATTTCACTCATAAACAGGGCAAAAATACAATTATTTTCCCTACTTTTGCAGCATTAAAACATTTTTTGAAATAAAACATTAAAACCCGATAACATTATGGCAAAACAATTCAAACCGGAAACCTGTGTGTACAGGCAGGATGGACGCCTAAAAAGGCGAACCACGCGTATTGCCCATCTATCAAAGTACAACTTTCAAATACGATACCAGCGAGCAGATGGCCCGCCTGTTCGACCTGGAAGACAGTGGTTACTTTTATACCCGCCTGCAAAATCCAACGAATGACGCTGTTGCCGCCAAAATCGCTGCCCTTGAAGGTGGTGTAGCCGCTATGCTGACTTCCAGCGGCCAGGCTGCCAACTTCTATGCCATTTTTAATATCTGTCAGGCAGGAGATCACTTTGTTTGCTCTTCCGCTATTTACGGAGGTACGTTCAACCTGTTTGGCGTGACCATGAAGAAGCTAGGCATCGATGTGACTTTCGTTAATCCGGATGCCAGCGAAGAAGAAATTTCTGCAGCTTTCAAACCGAATACAAAAGCTTTATTCGGTGAAACGATTTCCAACCCTTCTCTTGAAGTACTGGATATTGAGAAATTTGCACGCATTGCACACAGTCACGGGGTTCCCTTGATTGTTGACAACACTTTCCCCGACCCCGATCAACTGCCGCCCATTTGAATGGGGAGCTGACATCGTGTTCATTCTACTACCAAATACATGGACGGACACGCTACAAGCTAGGTGGCTGTATCGTAGACAGCGGTAATTTTGACTGGGATGCTCATGCTGAAAAATTCCCGGGACTTTGTACTCCGGACGAGTCATACCACGGACTGACTTATACCAAAGCATTCGGCAAAGGTGCTTATATCACCAAAGCAACTGCCCAACTGATGCGTGACCTCGGCAGCATCCAAAGCCCGCAAAATTCTTTCTTATTGAATCTGGGACTTGAAACGTTGCACCTGCGTATGCCTCAACACTGCCGCAACGCGCAGAAAGTAGCCGAATATCTTTCTAAAAATGAGAAAGTTGCCTGGGTAAACTATTGCGGACTGCCGGACAATAAATATTATAGCCTTGCACAGAAATATATGCCGAATGGTTCCTGCGGAGTCATCTCCTTCGGACTGAAAGGCGGACGTGACGTATCTATCAAGTTTATGGATTCACTGGAATTCATTGCGATCGTTACTCACGTGGCGGATGCACGTAGTTGCGTGCTCCATCCGGCGAGCCATACTCACCGCCAGTTGACGGATGAGCAACTGATGGAAGCAGGTGTACGCCCGGACTTGATCCGTCTATCGGTAGGTATCGAAAATGCGGATGATATTATTGCTGATATCGAACAGGCATTGAACGCATAAGAATACCGTAAAGGCATAAAATAATAAGAGAAGGCACGGGAATGAAATATTTCCCGTGCCTTCTTATTTTCCACAAAAAGAAAGTTAATTTCGCAAAGAATCATTTCAAATATGAACCGATAAATCTTCTCGGATGTTTATCTTTGCAGGGAACCAAATTCTGTACAGATATGAAAAAGAATCTATTATTAGCATTCGTATTATGCTTTTCTTACGGATTTTCTTATTCCCATTCATTTAACAACCCAACTAACCTGACTACAAAGATGCAAAACTTTGAAATGGATTCATTTACCACCCAAAATGGGAAAAGCCTGAAGATCACTTTCTTCAAACATGCCAGCTTATTGTTGGAATATGCAGGACAAAAAATATTCGTTGATCCAGTATCCGATTACGCCGACTATACACAACAGCCGAAGGCGGATTTCATCCTGATTACGCATGAACATGGCGACCATTTCGATACCAAAGCAATAGCAGCTATCGAAACAAGCGGGACTAGAATTATTGCTAATCCTAATTGCCGGAAAATGCTGAACAGAGGACAGGAAATGAAGAACAGTGATGTGCTTCAACTGGCAGATGATATGAAACTGGAAGCCGTACCGGCCTATAATACGACTCCCGGCAGAGATAAGTTCCATCCCAAAGGACGTGACAACGGCTATATTCTTACTCTGGGAGGGACCCGCATCTATATCGCCGGAGATACAGAAGATATTCCAGAACTAAACCAAGTGAAAGATATTGATATCGCTTTCCTGCCAGTCAACCAACCCTACACCATGACACCGGAACAAGCGATACGTGCAACTCAAATTATCAAGCCGCACATTTTGTATCCTTATCATTACGGAGATACGGATATCAATAAAGTAAAAGAAGGATTGAAAAATGAGAAAACAACCGAAGTACGTATACGGGCTTTACAATAAAGCCCGTACAAATGATTACAAATCCTCCGCAGATAAACTGAAGATCATTGTATCCACCCAATATACAACCGTTCTATCTGCAGGTAAAACATCTTCGAGATAAGGTGAATCAGATACATCTTCCAACCATGCCGTAGTAATCGGACCTCTTTCTCTTGTAAGACTTTGAGTTCCTAAATACGGGCTAAAATTAAAGAAGGTGTGTTGTTTCTCTACATCATTTTCACCTTTATATGTAAAGACAAAAGCTTTTTTCTGTTTTCCAGCCAGTGAAGCCCATTCTATCCGATATGTTCCTTCAGCAAGAATCTGTTCATCCTGTGTCTTATAGGTAAATTTCCCTCCTTCTCCTTCTTCAGATAAACGATACACATCATCCGGTCGTAACACACAGATATCTCCCTTATTAATAAAAGAATAAAAAGCCATTGCCGCATTCACCTTCTTCTGCAAGTCCTCTTCTGCGTCCAATAACAACATATCTTCACTAGGTCTGGACACTTGGAATTCAGGCTGGTCGAGACATGTAAATGTCAGTACACCATAAGAAACCGTAACAGGCAGCGTGACATAATTGCCGTCTTTATCACTAACGGTAACCGTCACTTTCCCTTTTTTACCGTGTGAGCTAAGCCATAACCTGTTATCGTTGACTGTTGCCGTCACAATCGTCTCATCGGAGCTTTGTGCCGAGTAACCACCTTTTCCATTAGCTATCCCGATATTCTCCGATTCCCATCCATTAAGATACAGGACTGTAGAAGAAATCGTGTTCGTACAGGTTCCCGTTTCGTCGATTAATTCGGAACCGCTAAATAAAATAATCTCTGCATCATCTTGACAGGCTGATATACAAAAAGTCATGAGAGAGAGGAGAAAGAAGCCTAATAAAGTTTTTGTTTTCATATTTTCAGTGGTATGGTTAAATCGCGATTTATGTCATTGTTTTACAAAGATATAAAGTATTTGTATAGTATCATCATACAAATATGATGAATTATGTTTTCTTTATATACACCCGATGTGTTCCTCTACCATCAATCCCGATACCGGAACCGGTGTATACGCCCATTGACGCAATTCATTGGTAGCCGTTGTGCGCAGCAGACCTGTCAGTCTCCGGTATTCGTAGACCGTCAGAAAAGAATGTTCCTCCAGATATCTAACAGCCAATGCTAGTCGTTGCTCCGGTGTATACTTCTGTGAAGAGCGTTGCGACTTCCACGGAGCTCTTTCCAGCAGACATCTTCCGTTGATACGCCTCACCATCTTCCTGTCTACACGAAAGTTCACGCTCCCCACCACAATGCTTCGTGCGTTACGATGGGTTTCACCCTCTCCGGTCTTTTCGCGTTCTTTATCTTTGCATAACGCCAACGAAGGAGAGAATGTTCCGATACCATCCAGCTTCACAGACTTGCCTTCTGCCATCTGATGTGCCATTTCAATACCGATCTGTGTAATTACGCCTTCCACATCTCCGACATTAAAACCACTGCTGGATGCTATCTGACGTATTAAATCCTCGGTAGATACCTGATCTATCATTGCAAACCGAGGATAAAGTACCTGTTCGCCCGTTCCATGAATATCGGGCATTTCTTCCATTACGTACATTGCCATAATACTAAAGTTTATTTGAAATATGGATTATTAATAGAAAACTTACTCGCTATAGGTAGAAAACTTGTTCTCCCCTACAGGAAAAGTTGTTTTTCCTATAGGACAAACTAAAACCGCAAGTTCTGGTTTTATAACTGAAACTTCTGATTACATAATCAAAAGTTCCGGTTTTATAATCAGACTTGCGGTTATAGTTTTCTTACCAACAAAGATACGTTTTCCTGCCGGGATAAGCAAGTTTAATCCCTATGAAAAAGAAGTTTGATTACAATTCAGTTACTTATTACCGCTTCTTTACTTTATATCCTTTCAGGGTAAAACCAACTTCAAACAGGTTCAAAAGGGCTATCCGGATGTTATCTTCTATATAGGTCTCCATATTATCATATTTTGCAAAGTTGACGGGAAGGAGTCTGTTATTCCTCCTAAAGCTTTCATCCGGTATTTTACCCGTAAAACGTCCTTTCTTCTTCACTCCCCAACGAATGGTTTTACTACAAGGAAGAGGTATACCTATCGTCAGCACTTTTTCTTTAGTTACCGTATCGGTGATTCCATGTTTCCAGATACTGATATGGTTGGCTCCCAAATAAGTGCCGATATAAAGGACAACGGTCAGCGTCCAATCGTCCAAAGCCTCATCGGTTTGAATACCATTCACCAAATCAGAGAAATAGCCTTCAACCATTTCTCTGTCAAAACAGTTTAGTTCAGGCCATTCACATTTCTCAAACAGTTGATGCACATTGACAGGAACCAGTAAGGTGGTTATTTCTAACTGATATTTCATTCATTTCGTTTTTATATCATTGCATCTAAAATCTCTCAAGTATCTTATCGACTATAAATATACAATTTTACCAGATCAAATGCTAAAGAGTAGAACTTTTTTTAAACCTATTTCTGAAAAAGAAAGGACTGTTTGATACACCCCTCCTATATAAACAGGTTTATCAGACAGTCCTTTCCGTGCGGAGTATGATTCGTCCGTTATTCTGTGGACGATCCTTGCTTTTCGTCCTTACGGCATTTCAGTTTCCATCTGGAACTTACGGCTTACTTTCATCAAATTGATGGTGTAAGTGACTACATTCTGTGCTTCCTGAACCATCGTGAGATACACCATGCTTACCCGGATGCTTCCTGATTGGCTTTGGATGCGTTGCAGTTCCTTACGTTTCAATAGTGAAAGCTGTCCGTTGAGGTCGTTGGCACGACGGATTTCTTCTTCGAAGTCGTTGTACTCGTTGTTTTCCATTTTCTTACGACACTGCTGAATCAGATAGGTGATATCTTCGGAAACATCGCTGAATTCACCTTTCTGGATGGCGTCCAATGGGTTGAAGTTGTTGTCGATATGTTCGAGGCAAGGTTCGCAGAGGCGGGAAATACTGTAGACCAATTCGCTGGCGAAGTCGTTGCTTGATAGTAATAAAGTCCTTTTTCGAGTACGGTGTTATTGTCAAGACGACACATGGCGACGGTGCCCGAACGTTTCATCTGTTTGATGAGCTGTTTCTCAAATTTAGTGGACCCCATGGCACGACGCAATCCTCGCAGATTTTCATGAAGGAATGAAGTGACAGTCAGTTCGAAATTTGTTTCTGCATATTCCAATACTTTGGAAAGTTCTTCGCGGGTGTGCTTACGCATCAGTTGCAGGGCTTCTGTGCTGTCTGTGGTTTGCATCAGTTGCTTCAGCGTTTCGTTACCTTGTTCTTTCGCTTTGCGTTTCTTGTACATCACCTGGCTACGGATCAAGATGAATACAGCTATACCGATGAGGGCGATGATAGAGATGTTACCTCCATAATGGAGTACGAGAGCTACGAAGAAACAGATGGTGAAGGCGGCTCCGGCGGTGATGAACCAGCCTCCGATGACGCTTAATACGCCGGTGATACGGTAAACGGCTGAATCAGTCCCCAGGCGCGGTCGGCCAAAGAAGTACCCATAGCTACCATGAGGTACGTAGGTGGTGGAAAGGGGAAGTTTCAGGGAGGTTCCCAAGGCGATGAGCAGACCGGCCAATACCAGGTTGACAGAAGCGCGGACAAGGTCGAAAGCAGCTCCGTCGGCAATGATTGCTTCGTCTTTGCGGAAGCGGGAGTCAAGCCATTTTTTGCTGCCGTCCGGCATTATTCGGGAGATTCCATTGGCAAGTGTCATGCTGATGCGGACTACTGTGCGGGCGATCGGAGTACTTCCGAATGCTTCTTCTCCTTCATCTTGGCGGGAAAGGTCGACAGATGTTTTAATTACAGCATGTGCTTTTTTAGAGGTGCAGAGGGCGTAGACCATGACGGCTCCGGCTCCGATAAGAAAATACCACGGTGTTTTAGCAGGTCCCAGCAAGGAGGTCATCAGGAAGCCGTTCGGATTTCCTTCTCCGTTGGCGGTGTAATCTAAAAAAGAGGAGAAACCTGCGAGGGGAACGCCAATAAAGTTGACAAGGTCGTTACCGGCAAAAGCGAGAGCCAGAGCGAAGGTTCCCATCAGTACGACGACTTTGAAAACATTGATTTTCATCCAGTGAAGGATTTGCATCAGTACGGTGAAGAATACAAAGAAAACGGTGATTAGCATCAGTGTGTTGTCTTGTATCCAGTGTTTGTTTTCAGAGGTCATGAAGGAGCTGTCTTTCAGTCCTTTGATAAGCATGAAATAGATGATAGCGGTAGCGGCTACACCTCCGAAGAGGGCAATGCTGTATTTCATCTTTTTCGTATAGTTGAAAGTGAATATCACACGGGCAAGCCATTGTACAAGCATTCCGAAGAAGAAGGCGATAGCGACGGAGACGAAGATCGCATGATGACGGAGAGGGCTTTGTCGGTGTTTATGAGGTCGCCCAGACCGAGGGTATCGCTATTATGTACTTTGATAAGTGAGAGGGCAAAGGTACCTCCGAGTAGTTCAAAGACTAGTGAAACGGTGGTAGAGGTAGGCATCCCCATGGAGTTGAATACGTCCAGCAGTACTACGTCGGTCAACATGACGGCCAGCAGAATGCACATGATTTCGGCAAAGTAGAAGTGCTCGGGCTGGTAGATGCCGTGCCGGGCAATGTCCATCATACCGTTGGACAGGGAAGCGCCAATGAATATACCAATACCGGCTATGAAAAGAATGGTTTTAAACGAAGCGGCCTTGGCGCCTACCGCAGAGTTCAAAAAGTTAACTGCATCATTACTGACTCCGACTATCAGATCGAAAACAGCTAGTACAAAGAGGAAGATGATAATGCATAAATAAATAGTCTCCATAATAAATATATGTGTATGTTGTTTCCGGCTGCAAAGGACGGGATTTGACGTTGCAGGGAGGTGTCATACATGTTACATTTATGTTACAATCATCTTTCTTTTGTCTCGTAATCGTCTTTCTTTTGTCTTGAAACAAAAGAAAGAAGCAAAGAAAAATTCAAGGCTGACTTTTTTCTCCTACTCGCTCCCTGCACTGCGCTAAAGGGCAGAAACTCGCTACGCTCAAACAGTCTGCCCTTTTTGACGCTCCGTTACGGGGGCTCGCT
>ENA-OQDE01000540-OQDE01000540.1-human-gut-metagenome-genome-assembly--contig:-NODE-540-length-21412-cov-3.133521_pt1 | contig 21412 bp, 29 predicted proteins | sample MGYA00242768_ERZ504595 | MGnify/ENA primary metagenome ERZ504595 (study PRJEB26092, sample SAMD00036307) | human gut metagenome | host: Homo sapiens | study: EMG produced TPA metagenomics assembly of... | reverse complement strand
AAAAAAATAAAAAATTTTGAAATAGACTTAAAAACACCTCTCCCATTGGTATAGGTGAAAGGGCTTTTTTCCGAGCAATCGTAAAAGACCTTTTCACAGACCTTTGACAACTGAATATCATTTCTTCAAGTACGTTACTTGTGTAAGCAGAAATGCAAAGCTACCTCAGCGGTACGCCACGACCTCCTTTCAGGAGCGAGCGCTAATTCCGTCTGTGAGTATCGGGCTGCTCCCGATATGGCGACGACCTACACAAGCGATAATGATACTTCTCTACGGAGCTGGCGGAGACCCCGGCAGAGGTGAGATTCCTATGAGCCTGATAGCAGTCAGGCGCTTGAAGAACTTCCCATATAGATTTATCTATCCGCTGGGGTGTCGAGGACAAGTAAGCGGAAAAGTTACATAGCTGTTTTTGCAGGACAGCTATAAAACTATTTTAAAGGAGGAAAACGAATGCCAAACTGCAAAACTATTGCTATATGCAATCAGAAGGGCGGTGTCGGAAAAACGACTACCACAATGAACTTGGGCATTGGCTTGGCGAATAAAGGTAAAAAGGTGCTCCTCGTTGACTGTGATCCACAGGGAGATTTAACTACCTGTCTTGGTTGGCAGCGTGTCGATGAAATCCCTGTTACCCTCGCTACCAAAATGCACGAGATTATCCGTGACGATAGCACAGATGTAAAAAGCGGTATTCTCCACCACGAAGAAGGTGTGGACCTCATTCCTTCCAATACGGATTTGGAAGCGCTGGAGATGTACCTTGTGACGGCTATGAGCCGTGAGAACATCTTGAAAAACTATCTAAACAAGGTGAAGCCGAACTACGACTACATCCTTATTGATTGCAGACCATCACTCGGTATGTTGACCTTGAATGCTTTGACGGCAGCAGACAGCGTGATTATCCCTGTTCAGGCTCAGTATTTGCCTGCAAGGGCTATGACACAGCTTCTTCGGACTGTTTCAAAGGTAAAGGCACATACAAATCCTAATTTGGCGATTGACGGCATTTTGCTGACGCTCGTCGATAACAGGACAAACCTTGCTAAAAGCACTGTGGACGCAATACGGAACAACTTTGGAAGTGTTGTTAAAATCTACAAAGCAAAAATCCCGATGCAGTCAAAGCCGCCGAGGTAACTTCCAAAGGCAAAAGTATTTACGCATACGAGCCTAACAGCAAGGTAGCACAGGCATACGCTGATTTCACAAAGGAGGTGTTGTCAGGTGGCAGACAGAAAGAGCGACTTTGCTCTGCCGACGCTCGATGACCTTTTCTCCACACAGGAGGAACGTAACGAAGCAAGGCTCGAAAAGATCAGGGATATTCCGCTTGACTTGATTGATGACTTTCCCGATCACCCTTTCCACGTCAGAGATGACGAGGATATGGTACAGCTTGTCGAGAGTATCAAGACAAACGGCGTTTTAACGCCTGCCGTTCTCCGTCAGAAAGAGGACGGACGGTATGAGATTGTCAGCGGACACCGCAGAAAGCGGGCTTGTGAGCTTGTCGGGCTTACCACCCTCAGAAGTGAGATTAAGGACTTAACCCGTGACGAAGCTGTTGTATATATGGTTGAGAGTAATTTTCAGCGTACAACAATCCTTCCCAGCGAGAAAGGCTTCGCTTACAAAATGAGGTTAGAAGCTATGAAAAGGCAAGGAAAACGAACAGATTTAACTTCGTCGCCAGTGGCGACGAAGTTAGGTGGCGGACGTTCTGACGTAGAACTCAGCGAACAGGTTGGAGAAAGCAAAGACCAAATTAGACGATATATCCGCTTAACTAACCTTGTCCCCGAACTATTAGAGTATGTGGACGAGGGCAGAATCAAAATGCGTCCTGCTGTTGAGTTGTCTTATCTTGACGAGGATAGTCAGCGTGATGTTGTCGAGCAGATTGACATTAACGACTGCACACCGTCGCACGACCAAACAATCCGAATGAGGAAAATGTTTGAAAGCGGCAAACTGACGGCGGAAGCTGTTGAAGCGATTATGTCGGAAGAAAAACCCAACCAGCGTGAGCGCATTGTGCTGCGTAGTGACAGAGTACGAAGCCTGATCCCGAAGAATGTTCAGTTGAAGGACACGGAGGACTATGTGTGCAAGGCTCTGGAACACTACGCCAAGTATCTGCGCCACCGTTCAGAGCGTGACAGTAGGTAGGAAATGCAAAACATATTTTTTTGACTTCCCCCTTCCTCACACTCTAACCCCTAAGACTAACTGTACTATCCGAAAAGAAAGATATAATACTATCTCTTATTATAACTCTATCTCTTAATCATATATCTTTCTCTAAGAGGGCAGGCAAGTTAATCAAACACACAATTTTTATTCAAAAAATAATGGAGGTAAACCAATGACAAAAGTATTCAACAAGAGGAACGCCAAGCGTATTACGGCAATTCTTTTAGCCGTTGTAGCTGTCGTTTCTTCAATTTTCATCATTCCCACCGCCAGCGCTGCCGGGAAAGAGGTCACTGTGACCTTTGATTACTGCTACGGTGCGATGCGTTCCTAACTGAAAAGGTTAGGCACTAAATAAAGAACGTAAAGTTCTATTTAGGAGAACTGATAATTCGAGTAAGTGGAATGAAGGAGTAACGTCCCGAAACGCTTCCCCTGATACTCCGACTGGCGTTCATAGTAATATGGGGGTCAGAAGCTCGGTGAAGTCGGCAGAGAGTAACCGTAAGGAAATATATAATTTTTCACGAAAGCGGCTCAGAGGTGAGCTGTGTTACCTATATGCCGGGGGTCTATAAAACAACTATGGTGAGAATGACTGTAAAAAGGTCTGACGAACTTGCGAATGTACGGGTCTAAAAGTAGGAAGTATAGAAATGTACTTCTGTCTGAAAAAGGCAGTTAGTGTGGTTTAGTAAAAATCGTAGCTCTGAAAAACCATATAGTGTTACAGGCGCTATCAAGCTAACAGGCTCATAGCAAAGCACCTAAAGTTGTATGTACAGATAGAATTATCGGAACGCAGAAAGCGGCATAACGCTTGTTAATCAAGCGGTGGTGACGAAGAACAATAAGCACCTTTAATTGCCGTGAGAGTGGTGGCACGACCAATGAAACCGTGATAATAAGCGGTGGAGGAACAGCCACCAGTCATAAATATAAGAAGTTATAGGTAAACAAATTCATAGCTTCGGGTATGACAAAGAAAAACATTTCCGAAAGGGGTGTTGCCTATGACAAAAGTTGCAAAATTACGCCATAATGAATACTACTGTTTACAGGAAACCTTTGATAATTTGTATGCAGATAGTCAGCAGGGAAAAGTTTTCAATAAACTTATGGAGATAATTTCATCTCCAGAGAATATTCGGCTTGCATACAGAAATATCAAAAGAAACAATGGCAGTAAAACGTATGGCACGGACAAATGTACTATAGAAGATATAAAATCAATACCTACTGATAAATATGTAGAAATAGTACAGCGAAAATTAAACTATTATCAACCCAAACCTGTAAGACGTGTTGAAATTCCAAAGCCTAACGGCAAAACAAGACCGTTAGGGATACCCGCAATAGTTGATAGGTTAGTGCAGCAATGTATACTACAAGTGCTTGAACCAATCTGTGAAGCCAAATTTCATGAAAGAAATAATGGTTTCAGACCAAATAGGTCAGCAGAAAACGCAATAGCACAATGTTGCAAAATGATACAAGTGCAGAAATTGCATTTTGTAGTTGACATTGATATAAAGGGTTTCTTTGATAATGTCAATCATAACAAACTAATCAATCAAATCTGGACAATGGGAATAAGAGATAAGAAACTTATTTGCATAATAAAATCAATGCTGAAAGCACCTATTGTTCTACCAAACGGAGATATGGAGTACCAAATTGCGGAACGCCGCAAGGAGGGATATTATCTCCTCTGCTATCTAACATTGTGCTCAATGAATTGGATTGGTGGATTTCTTCACAATGGGAAAACTTTCCTACAAAGCATAAATACTACACTTCAATCAATAAAAGCGGAACGCTTATTAAAAGTACAGCCTATGCTGCAATGAAAAAGACTAATCTGAAAGAAATGTATATTGTAAGATATGCAGATGATTTCAAGATTTTCTGTAGGAAGCGCAGTGACGCTGACAGAGTATTCATAGCGGTAAAACAGTGGCTCTATGATAGATTAAAGCTTGAAATTTCAGAAGAAAAAAGCAAGGTAGTTAATCTAAAAAGACATTATTCAGATTTTTTAGGCTTCAAGCTAAAAGCCGTAAAACGTGGAGACAAGTACATTGTACGCTCTCAAGTAAGCGATAAAGTTCGTGAAAGAATTATGGAGAAATTGATTGAACAAATAAAGAAAATCCAAAAACCGAGTGATAAAAAGCGAGCTGTATTTGAAATACAGAAATACAATCAAATGGTAGAGGGTTTTCAAAACTATTTTTGTTTTGCCACTTGTATCAGTATTGATTGCAGGAAAATCCAAAGAAGGATTGATACAGTCGTTAAAAGTAGGTTAAGACAAAGGGTTAAAAGAACAGGAATTATTGAGAACAAGCATATTAAAGAGCGGTATGGAAAAAGTAAGCAAATTAGATTTGTAAACGATAAACCAATAATACCAATCTCATATGTTAAAGCCAAAAATTCTATGTACAAAAAGAGAAGTATTTGTAAATACACAGAAAGCGGACGAGCAGAAATTCACAAAAATCTTAAATTTGATGATTACGTTCTTTGGGTTATGGAGCAAATGCTATATGGCTACAAAAGCACAGATAGTATCGAGTTTACAGACAATAAAATTTCGCTTTATGCTTTACAATATGGCAAGTGTGCTGTGCTTGGTATAATTCTTGATTATGATGAAATTCATTGTCATCATAAAACACCAAAACAATTTGGCGGTAAGGACAATTACCAAAATCTTGTGATACTTCACAATGATATTCACAAACTTATCCACGCCGTGAAACAAGCAACAATAGACAAATACTTATCAAAACTTAACCTTAACCAAAACAAATTAAAAAGATAAATAGTTTAAGAAAAATGGCGCATAACAAACTAATTTGAATTTTGCATATTCTTTTGAAGTGTTTACTAATCTAATAATCTTATATTTATGATGGAACGCCGTGTGCGATGAAAGTCGCATGCACGGTGTGAATGGGGGGAAAAGCTGGCGATAATATCAAAAGTTTACCTATCCATATACACAGGCGGCAATATCATCTCATTCGTTAAGTACACCGAACACGGCGGCTATACCGTCGGAACTGTCGGCGAGGAACTCTGCCGTATCTATGCGGACGGCAAAGACGCATATTGCATTGAGCCGGGACACTCGCTCTATTCAGGCAACACCCTGACAACCGACGCTTCGGCTGCGTGGAACGCACTCAGCAAGGCTCAGAAGAAGGCAGTCAATCTCGCCCTTCTTTTCGGCAAGTCAGGCAGCAGCTCCAGCCTTGTCGGTACTGACGGTCAGAAGTGGATTGCAACCCAGCTTGTTGTATGGGAATTCTGCACAGGCTGTCGTGACGCTTCTACGTTCAAGCTCAGCAATTCCAAGTTTATTGACGGAATTACCGCAGGCGACCACAATCCGAACGTAAAGACCAACTACAACAAGATTATTGCCAAGCTCAACAGCTATAACGTGATTCCGAGTTTTTCCTACGATACACAGGCAAAAGCAAAGAGCAACGTTAAGGAGCTGAAATACAGCGACGGCAAGTACACCCTTACACTTACCGACAGCAACAAAATTTTGTCTGACTACACTTTCAAGAAAACAGGCAATGTGTCTGTTTCCGTTTCGGGTAACAAGATTACTTTGATTTCCTCAAAGGCTATTCCCGACGCTGTTGTTTTCAGCGCAACAAAGAATATGCCGAAGGTTACAACTACCCTTGTTGCCTGCGGCAGCTCCTCAAAGCAGGACGTTGTAACGGGCGTTCAGTCCGATACCGAAACCAAGACAGCATATTTCGCTGTTAAGACCTTGGCAGGCTCGCTCAAAATTGTCAAGACCTCTGATGACGGAAAGGTTGACGGCGTAAAATTCAAGATTACAGGCGCTGACAATTACAGCAAGACCGTAACCACCAATTCAAAGGGCAAATTCCAGCTCGATGACCTCAAGGTAGGCACATATACCGTTACTGAGGTTACTGAGGAAAGATATGAGGATCAGAAAGCACAGACCGTTAAGGTAGAAAGCGGCAAGACTGCCACCGTCAAATTCAGTAATGTATTGAAGCGTGGTAATCTTCAGGTCGTGAAGTCCTCGGAGGATAATTTCAACGAGGGCGTAAAATTCCACCTTTACGGCACATCACTCTCAGGCGCAAAGGTTGACGAGTATGCTACCACCGACAAGAACGGCATAGCCAACTTTAAGAATATCCTTGTAAGCGGCGATAACCCCTATACCCTTGAAGAGGTAGATACTTCCATTCGCTATGTTGTACCTAAGTCACAGACTGCACCTGTTGTTTGGGACAAGGCGACTAAACGTGAATTTATCAATGTTTTGAAGAAGTTTACCGTAACCGTAGAAAAGACCGACGCTGAAGCAAAGAAGGCACAGGCGACGCTACGCTTGCCGGAGCAAAGTACGGCATCTATGACGGCGATAAGCTGGTTGATACCTACACCACCGACAAGGACGGCAAATTCACCACAAAGGAATATGTTTGCGGCGATAATTGGACTATCAGAGAGATTGAGCTTCCGATGGCTATCTCCTCAACGAAACAGTTTACAATGTCGGCGCAGAAGCGAAAAACTACACCGTTGAGCATAACCCCATATCTGTCGGCGTTACCGAACAGATCATCAAGGGCGAGATTGAAATCGTTAAGCACACCGATCAGGGACAGACTAAAATCGAAACACCCGAAGAAGGAGCCACGTTTCAGCTCTTTCTCAAAAGCGCAGGGAGTTTTGAAAAAGCAAAGGACAGTGAGCGTGATACCCTTATCTGCGACGAAAAGGGATACGCAAAATCAAAGAAGCTGCCTTATGGCACTTACACCGTCCAACCTTTCCCCGGCAAGCGAAGAATATGATGCTTTGGTGAAATAGCGTGCGGAAAAACTGCGGGAGGCCAATCCCGACATGGACGAAACAGCAATCCCCGTTGATCTTGTGACCTGCTCGGGCAGCGGACTTGACCCCCATATTTCCCCCGCCGCCGAGTATCAGGTGGCAAGAATCGCAAAAGCAAACGATATGACCGAGGACGAGGTACGGGAGATTATTAAGAAATGCACCGACGGTAAATTCTTAGGAGTCTTCGGAGAAGAAACAGTAAATGTTCTTAAAGTAAATTTGATGCTGGACGGAATTCTGTAATAGTTTTAAGGCGGAAAAGTTTCGGCTTTTCCGCCTTTACCTTTATGCAACCTTAATATCGTCTTTATCTTGCTTACGCCGATTTAATGCAGATTAAGATAAAACAAAGACAGTCTAAATTTGATATTAAGATTGCGAAGGTATCCGTTATGATAAAACGGCAAAATCCAAAACACAAGCACATTACATCGTTCCAGATTATTATATTAGACTTTCTGTCTGTGATAATTTTAGGCAGCATACTGTTAATGCTGCCCGTCGCAACAAGGGTCGATTTTCAAAGCTCGCTTGAAACGACATCTCTATTAAAGGAATTGGATGCCAAAAAGATAGTTTCCCGTGCGGCACGGGAAGTACACGTAAAATTCCTTCTGCGAAACGGTGCGGATGAAATCGTATATCCAGAAAGGCAGCTTGCGGATTGGACGCCTATCCGCTATACTGCCGACCATATCCTCGATTACATAGAGGTGGACAGCGATCATGCAATTTTTGAAATTGCCGTACCCGAAAAATGGATCGGAAAAACCGTTATTGAAGCAGATGTGCGTAAAAAGCACGGTATCAATATTATGGCGATTAAACGCGACGGTAAAATGAATCTAAATTTTGCGCCTGAAACAAGCTTTATACCGGGTGACACTATTTTGGTGCTGGGTGATACCAAAAACATACAAAAGTGTTTTCACATATAAATTCCGAAAGAAGACGGAAAGCATGAAAGAATTATTGTTAGTGTGCGCAGTGGCTGTCATGATTGTGTTCGGTTACTTTATAATGAAAAGGCTTGACGATTTTTTAGCAAATAACCACCACTTAATTGACGAAGAAATTGCAGAAAACAGCCTTTTTATTGCGTTTGATAATCCTATGATCTTTGATTCGCTGATACCGCTATTTGAAAAGTTTTCAAAAGGAAAGCCGAATTGTCAGCTTCATTTCCTGTTTGGAAATACTGAGGATATATATGATAAGCTAAACAAAAATCGCATTGACTTTTGCTTTATTGAAAACAATGCTTCTGCAAATGACGATACATACCGCTGTCTTATCATTTCTACAAAGCAAAATAGTATTATCTGTGAGAAAGCAGGATGTACGACAGAACCGCTGGAACCTTCCGTAATTCAGACCGCTGTGATATGGAAAAAGGCTTCAAATAATGCCTTTGCAAATAGCTTCTCTGATTTTCTCTTTTCAAATCAAGCGGTGATCAATGCAGAATATGTAAAGTAGAAAATACTTTTATACTTGTGATATATGTGATATAATAAAAAATAGAAAGGGGGAGTTGTAATGCAATACTTTATAAATTCAAAAGACGGGAGTCTGCAAGCCGCCCAAAACTGCGGCGATAAAAAGCCGTTTTTTACATTTATGAGTACGGCGGAATTTCACAAATGTAAAGAACAACTACCGTATTATAAAGAACTTCTTCACTGTCTTGGATCGATTCGTTATTGTAAGGCAGAGGTTTTCAAAAACTGCATCATCGGAACATTACGCCTGCCTCAAAAAAGCGAACAGCGTTCACCGCAGCTTTCCTTCAGCTTTTATTTGACGGGACAGTCGCTCTTATTTGTGGAAGATGTAGGCGATTTGAAATTATTGGTAGAAAAACGGATAAGTATGTTTCAGGAGCTGAACAGTCCGGCTCAGCTTCTTTTGCAGTTTATGGAGCAAATGATAGAGGATGATGTTCTCTATCTTTCTCACATCGAGTCAGAAACAGAAAAAATGGAAGAAAATATCGGCTCCGGCGGTTCGACAGACTTTTTCCCTCTGCTCACAAAACGCAGGCAAAAGCTGTCTGAATTAAATGCTTACTATGAACAACTGACAGATATCGGAGAGTTGTTTCAATCCCGCGCGTGTTCTCCATTTGCAAACGATACGCAGGACTGGGATAAATTTACCCATCGTGTCGAGAGATTGCAAAACCATGTAAGTTGCTTCGTGAAAATATGCTTCAACTTCGTGAGCTTTATCAGTCTATGCAGGATGCGCGGCAAAATAAGATTATGGGGATTCTCACAATCGTCACCACCTTTTTCCTGCCTCTTACTTTAATTACGGGATGGTATGGAATGAACTTTGCTTATATGCCGGAGCTGAAGTGGCGATACGGTTATCTGTCGGTGATTATTGTTTCTCTTATTATCGCAATAGGAGAAATCATCTACTTCAAAAAGAAAAAATTCTTTTAATTTTTCCAACTTGAAATATGAGACTTACAGGGATGTTTATATGGATGAAATAAGGCATAGTCCAGAACATTTTCTAAAAGAAATTGAAAAGGAGAAACAGAACCTAAACAGAGGACATTTGAAAATCTTTTTTGGCTATGCCACAGGAGTCGGCAAAACCTATGCTATGCTGAAAGCAGCTCATTCGGTAAAGAGGCATGGTATTGATGTCGTTGCCGGATATATTGAACCTCATGCCCGTCTTCAGACCTCTGCACTTGTAAACGGATTGGAATGTCTTCCGAATCTTGTTTCGGAATATAACGGAATTACTCTTTCAGAATTTAATCTGGACGCTGCACTTGCCAGACATCCACAGTTAATTCTTGTGGATGAGCTTGTCCATACCAATGCCCCCGTGTGCCGACATACAAAGCGTTATCAGGATATTGAAGAGTTACTTAATGCGGGAATAGACGTTTATACCACGGTAAACGTTCAGCATATTGAAAGTCTAAATGACACTGTTACATCTATAACGGGCATTATGGTACATGAGCGAATCCCCGATTCGGTGTTTGACAACGCAAGTCAGGTTGAGCTTGTGGATATTGAGCCGCAGGAATAGATTGAACGGCTGCAAGCGGGCAAAGTTTATAACCCGACTCAAGCTGAGCGTGCAACAGAGAATTTCTTTACCATTGAAAATCTTACGGCGCTTCGGGAAATTGCCTTGCGCCGCTGTGCCGACAGGGTGAATCTGCTTACCGAAACCGTCAGAACGAAAAGTCACAGCGATTATCATACCGATGAGCATATTCTTGTCTGCCTTTCGTCGTCACCGTCGAATGCAAAAATTATCCGCACCGCCGCCCGAATGGCGAATGCCTTTAAGGGCGCTTTTACCGCACTGTTTGTTGAAACCCCTGATTATCAGGTAATGTCCGAGGAAGATGTAAAACGCCTGCGAAACAATATGCATCTTGCAGAACAATTAGGCGCTAAAATCGAAACCGTGTACGGTGAAGATGTTTCTTATCAAATCGCCGAATTTGCAAGACTTTCGGGTGTTTCAAAATTGTGATAGGAAGAAGCTCCGCAACCCGAAAGAGCATATTTTCCAAACCTACTCTTACAGAAAAACTGATTGCAAACGCACCGAATTTAGATGTGCATATCATACCCGATGCCGGCGGCAAAAACGCCGCATACCGTGCAAAAAAAGCGAGAAGAAAAAGCAAAAGTGTATTTTCGGTATCCGATCTTTTAAAAAACGTTGCCATTTTAATTTTGGCAAGCTGTATAGGAATGCTGTTCAGGCAATTGGGGGTTGCAGAGGCAAATATCATCACGGTATATGTTCTCGGCGTTCTTGTGACCTCGGTCGTTACAAGACATCGGATTTACAGCCTGATTTCTTCTATTGTCAGCGTTTTGGTTTTCAACTTTTTCTTTACCAATCCGCAGTTCACACTTCGGGCTTACGATCAAGGATATCCTGTCACCTTTTTAATTATGTTTTTGGCGGCACTGCTCACAAGCTCGCTTGCCGTGAAGTTAAAAGAGCATGCGAAACAGTCTGCAAAGGCGGCTTAATATGATACAGAACGAGGCCGCCGCCGAAGCGTCTGTTTTCACAAACGGTCAGCTTCGTATAGATTATGCCGCAGGATGCGCCTATCTCGGCGACGATGAACTGCACCTTACAGCTATTGAATATAAGCTTTTGTGTCTGTTTTCAAGAAATATCGGCAAGGTTTTAACCCATACCTTTATTACCCAGAACATTTGGGGCAGCAGTTGGGATAACGATATTGCTTCCTTGCGTGTTTTTATGGCAACGCTCCGCAAAAAGCTGGAGAAGGACGCAGATTCTCTCCAATATATCCAAACGCATATCGGCGTAGGCTACCGAATGATGAAGGTTGAATAATCTGTTAAACAGAAAATGAATAGCAAAAACTGTGCTGTAAATCCTTTTGATGTTTACAGCACAGTTAATCTTTTATGAAAAAATCAATTCATTATTTATGACTTCCTTTGCTCTGCTGCGGATATTGTTCATCCGATCAACCCATTCCATTTGATCGTCAGCCTTGAGTTTTTCCGTCACTCCCCCACACTCTGCCATTTGTTTTGCGAGCCGAGAAAACATATCTTCTGCCTGTTTGTCAAGACCTGAGAGGTAACCGTTCAGTTTACCGCTTGTTAGCAGATTGAGATAAAAGACCTTGCGATTTTGCTTGATATACCGCAAATGTCGTTGTCCCCATAAGCCGACAGGCTGTTGTTCTCCTTCGGGCAGTTTTAAACATAGTAGATAGTAGTCACCTTGAAGTTCGTACCAAAGACCGTTCTTTTTGTCATAAATAACCTTTTCCATACTCACGCCTCCTTGTAGATCACTTTGAATTCTTTTTGCTTTGCATCAATGATTTTCAGTAAAACCTCGTCCACCGTATCGGTGTACTTACCATTAGCAATAAGGTTGTTTCGCATTTCGTTCAAGCAATTCACGACCACCCGCCGTTCAGAATCATCAAGTGCTATGTAATACTTCTTACCTCGCATATCAAAACCTCCTTTGATTTTCTACCACAATTGTACTCAAAGGCGGTTTAATAGTCGAATGTATGAAATTATGATTTGACCTTTAAGCTACTAATTGTTAATTGCTTAAAATTATGATATAATGTTTTCAAAGAGGTGAAAAAGATGTTTGATGATATGGTTAATCTCTTTAATTTGGGGGCTTTTTCGGATGAGGAAAAAGAATTGCTCAGAACTGATTTTACATATAAGAAGCAAATGAGTCGACTTTTAAAAGAAGCACGTCAAGCTGCAAAGAGAGATACTTGTTATTTTTGCGGAAAGAGCGTTACAAGTTTTTGTAATTCGCATTCCGTTCCGAGGTTTTGTCTTGAAAACATTGCCACAAATGGCGATGTATTAACATTAAATACCGTTGTGGATAATCCTTTGATGGATACTGAAAATGGAGTGAATAAAGCAGGAACATTTCATTTAATTTGCAATGATTGCGATAGTAAAATTTTTTCAGACTATGAGAATCCTGATAATTATTCAAATCAACCTACTCCAAAAATGATTGCCCAAATGGCATTAAAAAATAGTTTGAAATCTATTAGCAAACGGCTTTTTGAAATTGAACTCTTTAATATTTCCGCTAAAAAAACAGATGCTGCTCGGATGTTTAGTGATGCAAAAACGCCGCAAATAAAATGGATTTAAAGGAATATGTGGACAGTTATAAAAAAGCAAAGAAAGCATTAGAAAAAGGCAGTTCAATAGACTACTATGTATGCTATTACGAAAAACTAAATTATGTGGTTCCAATTGCATTGCAATGTTCGTTAGCATTGGCTGTTGATTTTAACGGTAATATCATCAACAACATTTATAATCCATCTCCTGAGTACCGAATACAAAACATTCATATAAGCATATTACCTTTGAAATCGGAAACTGTAATCGTGATGTTTATTGAGGATGGAGATAAACGTTATAGACAGTTTTATAAGCAATTTAATAAACTTACATTAGATGATAAACTTGCCGCATTGACATTGATTATGTTTATGTATTCGGAAGATATGTACTTTTCAAAATCTATTGAAAATGAGGTTCGTGAAAGCAAGGCTCTTTGTGAAGCGGGAAAGACCGGGCAAGACATTATTTCATTTACACCATTCTTCGATCCTTTGGAAATACTCAGAGAATCACATTCTTTAGATAAAAGGCACGAGATTCCAAACTTACTTTCAGAAAAATATAAATTGTCATAACAAAACCGCCACCTTAGAACTTAATCTAAGATGGCGGTTTTCTGTTTCGTATTAGAGCATCACCTTGACGGCAAAGCCGCCACTAAAAAAGTAGGTGTTCGTCCAATACACGTTTGGTGGAGGAGCATTTAGCAAAGAGAAGGAAAAGGGAGATAATCACGGCAACAACCGCAATGATGGTTCCGCCCTTTGTGCCCTTGCTATTTGTTGAATTGTTGTTAGTGTAACTGTACTTCGCAGGTTTGTGATAAGAAGATGAGAAATTGTTTTCTTCCTTAGTTGTTTTCTCGTAGATTTTGTAAGCCACATACTGCTCGTATAATGTTGTTTTGCCGTTTCCGTCAAAGTCAAACATTCCGCCCATAAAATCCTTGTCGTTGAACATAAAATCACCTATGTCCTTTCACGGAGAATGATTCAGTTCAATTCATGCTGGTCAGTGTTTTCGGCTTGCGGAAGAAAAAGCTATCGGCTTCACAAGGAACTCTAAAATCATAACCGAGTTTGTTAAGCTCTTGAAGTTTTATCAAAACGAGATTGATATTCACATTTAGCATTTTGCCATCTGAACGACATCGTACTTATCCTTACTCATTGAATAAATGTCATCATCGTCAATTATCAGATGTGCTGCAAAAGCGTTGGCTTCATATTCCGTTGTGTCTTTCATATTGAAAAGCACAAACTCTTTAAGCCGTCGCCTTTGGCTATATCTCTATGAAGGCATCGTGTCCAAGCTCGTGAGCGCAGACCATTCGTGCCATTATTTCCTCCATCTTATCATTAAGAAGGATAATTCTGTGCTTCCAGCGATATGTGTAAAGTCCCAACAGTTTGTCTAATTCCTCTGAATAACGGAGCATAACACCAATTTCGGAAGCAATCTTCATAGGATTGCGAGTGCCTGTTTGCTTAACCATTTCGGTCGCTTTAGAGTAAATGTAAAATGAATCAATCATAATATCACCACCCTAATAAGAGTAATTAAGTTGATTAAAACATCAGAGAGGAATAATCTTATAGATTCCTTTTAATCTCTGTACAACAGTCAGAATAATACTTACACCATAAGCAATTATGACTGCAATGTTTTCTTGAAATGAACAAGTGTTTAAGTCGTTTTATGAATTGCAATAAGCTCACCTCTTAATTAACGCTTACTGAAAACAGCAAATTCGAGAAAATTCAACCCGAATTTTTTACTGCCTACTATAATTATAAATCAAGAAGTGTCCCAAAAACGGACTTTGCTCCGCTACTCGTTAGATTCTTTTAATTTTTTGGGAGTATATTTTTCACGGTTTTCTGCCTTGCACTCCCAATATATATCTTGGAGAGCTTTCATAACGCCATCCATTTCATCATCGGACAGCTCACCGCCTGCAAATAAGCCGCCAATCTCCTGTACAAGCTGATCGGCTTGTTGCTTACCTCTATATCCATATTTTTCAGATGCTTCAGTAATAAACTCCTCATTTTCATTTCGGAGATAATTAACGTCAACCTCAAGGATCTCTGCGAGTATATCATATACTTCTCTTTTCTTGGGATATGTTTTTCCGCTTTCATAATTACTAATTGTGTTTAGTCCGAGATTTGCTGCTTTGGCAAGCTCGCTTTGTGTCATTCCCTTTTTCGCTCGGCTTTCACGAAGTTTCTCACCAAATGTCATTATTACAACCTCCTCGATTTCACAACTAACTTGTGAATGATTAAAATTACCTCTTGACTTTCACAAGTAGCTTGTGTATAATGGGTATGCAATCCACAAGTAACTTGTGAATTACTACTTGTATTCTACATTAAATTGTGAATTAAGTCAAGAGGTATTACAAAAATGACACGAAATATTTTGCATTGCGATATGAATAACTTTTATGCTTCTGTCGAATGTATGCTAAACCCTGAATTGAAACAGTACCCCGTTGCTGTTTGTGGATCAGTTGAGGAACGGCACGGCATTGTACTTGCAAAAAATTATAAAGCCAAAGCATTCAAGGTCGCAACAGGTGACGCAGTATGGCAGGCAAAACAGAAGTGTCCTGATTTAGTTGTTGTACCACCTCATTACGAAGAATACTTGAAGTATTCCAAATTGGCAAAAGCAATCTACTGTGATTATACCAATCAGGTAGAGCCTTACGGTATGGACAAGTGCTGGCTTGATATTTCCGGCACAAAAAAGCTGTTTGGCAATCCGGTAGATGTTGCTAATGAGATTCGTGAGAGGATAAAGTTTGAACTTGGCTTGACCATCTCCGTCGGCGTTTCTTTCAATAAGATATTTGCAAAGTTAGGCTCTGATTATAAAAAGCCTGACGCTGTAACAGTCTTTGAAAAAGAAACCTTCCGGGAAAAGATTTGGGGCTTACCGGCTTCCGATTTACTCGGCGTAGGGAGAGCTACGACAAGAGTCCTTAATAACTACTGCATAAGAACAATCGGTGACTTAGCAAATTCTGACTATGACTTTATAAAAAGAATATTAGGCAAGAACGGAGTATCACTATGGTTATATGCAAACGGTAGAGATAATTCAACGGTTAAGGATATTAAGTTTGTTTCACCTGTTAAGAGTATCGGACACGGAATCACAACGGTTGTAGATTTGAGTAACGAAGAAGAAGTTTGGCGTGTTTTCTTAGAATTGACACAAGGCATCGGACATAAGCTGCGTGTACATCAAAAGGTTGCAAAAGCCGTTGCTATCTATGTTAGGGATAATACCTTGTTCTCAAAACAGTGGCAGACGCAAATGCAGATGGTGACGCAATCACCATTGGTTTTAGCACAATATGCTTTTCAGCTATTCAAAAAAAGATATGATTGGAGAAATCCTATTAGATCGGTAACTATTCAGGCGATTAACCTGTTTCCGCAGGATATGCCGCAGCAGATTGATTTGTTCTGCGATTATGAGCGAGCCGAGAAACAAGAAAAGCTGGATGCTGTGTTGAAAAACTTCGCCAGAGGTTTGGTAAACGCTGCATAAGAAATGCTGTGTTGCTACAAGAGCTTGGAATGCCGATGGGTAATGTTGAGATCACTATGCCAACAGGATTAGTCAAATAGGAGGTTGCCTATGTTCGCTATTAAAACAGAATCAATCAAAAGCTATGTTGAAACACCAAAGTCTTTACTGAAAGAACATCATAATTTGATCGCCTTAATTGCCGATAATGGAAATCATTTTCTTGCTTATGGAATAGTTGAGGGAACTACTTTGTATATTGATTTAGATGCAGAATATGAGGAAAACACACTATCGTGTTTTATCAATAAGCAATGGCAATTCAAACTGTTTATATGTGAGCTTGAAGGCTATGATTATGTCGGCAGGATTGTTGCTGCTTATAAGTCTTACGAGGTATAGATATGCAACAGGAAAGGAACAAAGTTTATGTATTAGTAAACGCAGACCACAATCCCGACGGGACTTGTCGTCCCCGGTTCATTACGCTGGATGACGGACGCAAATTCGAGATTGACCGTCTGATTCATCGCTGCCGTGCGGCAGCTACAAAAGTTGGCGGTACGGGTATCCGTTATACGGTATCTATCTGCGGAAAGCAAACCTACCTTTTTGACGAAGAAAACGGCAAATGGTTTGTAGAGTTTAAGACTGTTTAGGAGGAACATATAATTGAAATATTTGTCACGCAAAGATATTGAAGCTATTGGTGAACGAGTGACAAAAGCATATTTCCGATTACCTGACTTAACGGGCAAAACAGTATATAAGATTACACCTGACAAGCTAATTACTGATTTGTTAGGATTCAATCTTGAATATCACCACTTATCTTTAGATGGTTCTGTCCTCGGACTTACATCATCGTATGGTGCTGTAACATACAAAGTATTTGATTACGCTGATGAGGAGAGTTATTGCTATCTTGACGGCAAAACAATATTCATCGAGCGTGATCTGAATGAGGACATTTCGCAGATTGGCAGATGTAATTTCACCAAAGCGCACGAAGCCGGGCATCAGATTCTGAAAATTCTTTTTCCTAAAGAATATGGCGGCGATAACAGAAAACTGCATTTCTGTTTAGCACACCCACCGAAGCAACGAAAAATGGATTGGTTAGAATGGCAGGCTAACGCTATTGCGTCCGTGATTCTTATGCCAAAAGAAGTTATAATGCGAGCACTGTTCTTATTTGGTTTTGGTGAGCGGGTAAAAATGATAAATAAGGTATATGCTACTTGGGAATACGAACAGTTTTCGTCTATGGCGGTTTTTTTAGGTGTATCCAAAACAGCCTTGTCCATCCGGCTCACTCAGCTCAGATTGGTTGACAAAAACTATTTTGGTAATCCCTACGACTTAACAGATATATATTGTGATGGAGGTATTTGAATTGGCAAAGTTTAACGCAAAAGAAAACGATCCTGAGCGCTATGCAAGGGTGAAAGAAGAACAGGCTAAGTTGCAGACACGGTGCAAGTCAGAGTTGCGATTGGCTCGCCTGTGTCCGTATTGCGACTATAAACTGTCTATCGCTATTAAGGGCGAACACAGTTGGACAAGCGAAAAATGCCCTAATTGCGGAGAGGTGGTCTATTTCCTACCTATATCGTTCAGAAAGGCATCCAACAACTAACATAAACCAATTTTTCAATATTATCCAATAAAATCAAATATTAAAAAACTATAAAAAGCAAGTATGAGCTTGGAGCCGCTTGATGCGTTGATTTCTATTGCCACTTGATTTAGATTTTATCCTTTTACAAGGGATAGATCTATCTTGTGGCAGTAGGCGACGCATCAAGTGGCTTTTTATCTTTTCATCAGGTGGCTCCGTGAAAGGAGTTACTGATGAAAACAATTACTGAAAGCAATGAAAACTATTCCATTATCGACCTGACTCTTGAATATGAGAATTGGACAGGTACAGAGAGATATGCTGTTATTTCTGATTTCGATCAGGAATATCTTGAGCAAAACTATTCTTCTGAACTCTCAGCATTCAAGCCGTATTTATTTATGACGAGTGAATTCCTTGATGTACGAAGGAACTTCCGAAATAACAATAAGAAGTTTGAAATGCGTGAGTTGCTCTATCACGCAGTATATGATTATCAAGATGGGATAACTGAAGGCGCAAATCTTAGCCTTGTAGCTGATGACTTTGTTGATAAACTGATTGAATCAGAAGAATTAAAACGTGCATTAACTGTTCTTTCACAAACCGAAAAGGAGCGTTTGTTGGAATACCATATAATCGGAAAGATACTTAGTCAAATTGGAGAAGAACAAGGCTGCTCGGCTGCGGCTGTAAAGTATTCTGTAGACCGTGCAATAAAAAAATTGAAAAAATTTTATAATTTGACTTAAAAAATGACCTCTCCCATTGGTATAGGTGAAAGGGTTAATTACTTTCAACAATACTTAATGAAAAGAGGACTTAAAATGAACAACAAAAATGAAAGAAAATCAAAAGAGGAGATATTTATCTCTACGATTTTGGTGACAACGAAGGCTCAATCCAATGCGGATACAGACCTGTTGTAGTTTTGCAGGCAGACAATTTCAACGCCAAAGCTCCGACCATTATGGTTGCGGCTATCACCACAGCTATCAGAAAGACATTTCTTCCTTCACATATCTTGGTAGAGGATAATTATGGACTGACAGAACCTTCAATGATTATGCTGGAACAACAGAGGGCAATTAACAAGGATGAATTAGTTAATTACGTTGGTCATATTGACGACAACAATGTTCTCCGCAAGATTCACAACGGCTTAATGAAGCTGTATGGATATTGGGACTACGCCCGTTATAACAAAGCAAATATCCGCTGTTTGTGTCCGAGCTGCTTGAACAAATACAAATATTTGCCGGAGCTGATTGTAAAGCGAGTAGATCCGCTTAACAGTGTAAAAGAGAAATGTGATCAGTGTCAGGGATACGGGTATGACTATTTTGTATATGAGCGTTCCCCTCGTAAAAAAGGGGGTGAATCTTTTGACTAACAATAAGCGTGTCTATACTGTTGAGGAGATTCAAGCAATCTTGGGCGTAAGCAAGAATACAACTTATGCTCTTGTCAAATCCGGTGTTTTCCATTCTGTGAAAGTTGGAGGACAGTACAGAATATCCAAAAAGAGTTTTGATGAATGGCTTGATAACATCGGCATAGCCTCAGATGTTTGTCAAGTGTGTGACGAATAAAATCGCATCATTAACAAAACCATTCTTTTCGTCTATGATAAATCAAGCTCAATAGCTTGGATTTATCATAACGATTTGGAGGTGTTGTATTTGGATAAGAAAAGTATATCTGTTCCTGAAATGCGCCGTATTCTCGGTCTTGGAAAAACTGAATCTTATTGGCTTATCAAAAAGGGATATTTCAAAACGATTATGCTTTTCGGAAAGATCAGGGTGATGACGGACAGTTTTGAAGAATGGTACGCTAATCAGTTTCATTACAAAAAGACGGACGGAACGCCGCCGGGACAGAATTGGCGGCATACAATGTCAATTCGTAAAACAGCCGATATACTCGGAATTGCTCCGACAACGGTTTACTCTCTAATAGGCAAGAATTTGTTTACCGTGCTGACCGTCAGCGGCAAAAAGCGAATTGAAAAAAAGAGCTTTGAAGAATGGTATGCTAATCAAAGCAAATATCACAACGACGACAAGGAGGTTATTGATGATGTTTGAAGAGAAAATCGCAAAGCTCAATAGCCAGCAAGACAGAAAAAAAGCTATTCCGTCCCAGAAATCCAAAAGATATTGAAGGTCGAAAGGCATACTGTTTATAAGTTGATCAAAGAAGGACACTTCAAAGCTGCCTTTATCGGCGGCAAATGGAGAATTTCAAGGTTGAGCTTTGATTTATGGCTCGACGGAAAGGAGTAAATATATGGCTTCGATTATTAAGAGAAAAAACAGTTACTGCGTTGTATATCGCTATACTGACGAAAAAGGCAAATCACACCAGCGCTGGGAATCATTCCCGACTAACGCAGAAGCGAGGAAACGAAAAAATCAAATTGAGTACGAACAGGACAACAATGTTTTTACCGTTCCCGAAGCAAGAACAGTCAGAGAATTGCTTGTGGATTATATGGAAATCTACGGCGTAAATAAATGGGCAATGTCTACTTATGATGCAAAAAACAGCTTGATTAATAACTATATCAATCCGATTATCGGCGATATTCCTCTCAGCGACCTGAATCCCCGAATGATGGAAAAGTATTACCTTGACCTTCTGAAAGTCAAATCAAAGGTTATCAACAACCGCAAACCGGAGCACGAATATCTTACGCCGTCAAGAATCAGAGAGGTACACAAGCTCTTGCGAAATGCCTTTAATCAAGCCGTTAAATGGGAGTTGATGACAAGGAATCCCGTTGAACACGCTACCATACCCAAAGAAAAGCCCAAAAAGAGAGCTATGTGGGATTTGCCTACGTTCAAGAAGGCGCTTGAGCTTTGCGATGATGACGATTTATCGTTGGCATTAAATCTCGCTTTTTCCTGTACGCTGCGTATGGGCGAAATGCTGGGCATAACGCTGGACTGTATCGACGTGTCAGAGGAAAAGATTGAAAACGGTACGGCTTCCATTTTTATTGAGAAGGAGCTGCAAAGGGTAAAGCGTGATGTATTTGAAAAGCTCAATAAGAGAGATGTGATTTTTGTCTTTCCTCGATGTTTGTCAGGTGGCAATACGGTACTTGTATTGAAAGAACCTAAAACCGAAACAAGTAAACGTCGTGTGTATCTTCCGAAAACCGTTGCGAAGATGGTGCTTCAGCGCATCAAGGATATTCAGGAAATCAAAGAGCTTCTCGGCGACAAGTACCACGATACAATCTTCTGTTTTCAAGTTCGACAGGCAGACCGATGGAGGGACAGGTAATAACAAGGTCGTTGAAAAAGCTCATCAGTGACCACGATCTACCCGACGTTTGTTTTCACAGTCTACGTCATTCGAGCATTACATATAAACTCAAATGGTCAGGCGGCGATATAAAAGCTGTTCAGGGCGATTCAGGACACGCACGGCTGATATGGTAACGGAGCAATATTCA
>ENA-OQDE01000539-OQDE01000539.1-human-gut-metagenome-genome-assembly--contig:-NODE-539-length-21689-cov-5.093962_pt1 | contig 21689 bp, 29 predicted proteins | sample MGYA00242768_ERZ504595 | MGnify/ENA primary metagenome ERZ504595 (study PRJEB26092, sample SAMD00036307) | human gut metagenome | host: Homo sapiens | study: EMG produced TPA metagenomics assembly of... | reverse complement strand
GAAGGATCTCTACCGGAGTCGGTGTGTTCGCGCTTTACCTTGTAATAACAGTCGTGCGGAATCTGATCGAGCCGAACTGGTGGGAAACAGATGGGTTATCGCCGGTGATCATGCTGCCATGTATGCTGATCGGTTTAAATTTTTGGAATCATCGGTCTGTTTGTAGTACCGCTTCTGGTTTCATTTCTGAAACAGTTGAATGACAGAGGGATTATAAAAATGTTTCGTTAAGCTGGGAACCATAAGTTTGTGGAATGATAAAAATAACCTCCGCTTATAAATGAAAAAATTTTGCGTTAAAAATTGAATTTTCCGGGAAATACGACGAAAATTGCATTGACGGAAAAAATTCTCTATGCTAAATTTACTCATGTATTTCTATCAAGTAGTGATACAGGAGGATGAAAAAATGAAGAAAGCATTAAGCGTATTATTGACAATGGGACTTACCGTTTCCATGCTGGCAGGATGTGGTTCAAATGGAGCTGCAGACAATGCATCAGCAGGCAATGCAGCAGATAACAGTGCTGCAGACAATACTGTAGCTGCGACAGAGAGCAGTGCAGCAGCCGGCGAAGCAAAATCAGCATCGGATATCAAGGTAGGTGTGATCTACATTGGTGATGAGAACGAGGGATATACAGCAGCACATATGGCTGGTATCGATCAGATGATGAGCAATCTCGGATTATCTGAGGATCAGGTCGTAGAGAAAACTCTGATCCCGGAAGATGAATCTGCTTATGATGCAGCAGTTGATTTAGCAGATCAGGGATGTAACATTATTTTCGGTACAAGCTTTGGACATGAGAGCTACCTGCTTCAGGCAGCAGCAGAGTACCCGGAGGTTCAGTTCTGCCATGCAACCGGATATCAGGCAGCATCTTCCGGACTTTCCAATATGCACAACTATTTTGATTCTATCTACGAAGCACGTTATGTTTCCGGCGTTGTTGCGGGTATGAAATTAAACGGGATGATCGCAGACGGAACCATCACAGAGGATACAGCTAAGATCGGTTATGTTGGTGCATTCCCGTATGCAGAGGTTATTTCCGGATTTACTTCTTTCTATTTAGGAGCAAAGAGCCAGTGTCCTTCCGCAACTATGGAAGTACAGTATACAAACAGCTGGGCAGATATGTCCGGTGAGGCAGAGGTAGCAGCAAAACTGATCGATGACGGATGTGTCCTGATCAGCCAGCATGCAGATACCACTGGTGCTCCAAGTACCTGTGAGGATAAGAAAGTTCCATGTGTCGGCTACAACGTTGATATGACAACTGTTGCTCCGGATGCAGCACTTACTTCTCCGACAAATAACTGGGGTGTTTACTATACACATGCAGTACAGTGTGTATTAGACGGAACAGCAATCGAGACTGACTGGTGTCAGGGATTTGCAGAAGGTGCAGTTGACATTACACCGATCAACGAGGCAGTTGCAGCAGAGGGAACAGACGCAAAAGTAACAGAAGTTGAAAATGCAATCAAAGACGGATCACTTCATGTATTCGATACATCCGCATTTACTGTAAATGGTTCTTCCTTAGAAGACCTGATCGCAGAAGGTGGCGATTATGCAAAATATGCAGATTATGTATCAGACGGATACTATCATGAGTCTGAGCTGGCATCTGCTCCATCTTTCGATATCATTATTGATGGTATCACTTCTGTGACCAACTAAGAGCATCTGCGGTGCAGAATGATTGATTAAGATTTTTAGCAGAATATAATTCTGCCATAATGCAAAAGAGCATGTCTGAATGAATGCTTTTTGTATCATAAATAAGCGGAACTGTGAAAGGACAGACCTTTTATCACAGTTCCGCAGTTTACGTTAAAGGAGGACTGTTTGTGGAACCGGTAAATGCGATTGAACTTTTGGGGGTCACCAACGTTTTGGAGAGGTTGTCGCAAATGACAATGTAAATCTGACAGTGAGAAAGGGAGAGATCCTTTCTATATTAGGAGAGAATGGTAGTGGAAAGACTACGCTGATGAACATGCTCTCCGGTATTTATTTCCCGGATGAGGGAGAAATCCGTGTGAATGGGAAAACCGTGACGATCCGGTCCCCGAAAGATTCCTTCGAACTCGGAATTGGAATGATTCATCAGCATTTCAAGCTGATCAATATCCTGACAGCCGCCGAGAATATTATTTTAGGTCTGCCGGGAAAAGAACGCCTGAATTTAAAACAGGTGGAAAAAGAAGTCAAAGAACTGACAGACCGCTATGGTTTTGACTTAAATCCATCCCAGAAAATTTATGATATGTCCGTTTCCCAGAAACAGACCGTTGAGATCGTAAAGGTTTTATACCGTGGCGCGGATATTCTGATCTTAGATGAGCCGACTGCCGTTTTAACACCGCAGGAGACTGAAAAATTATTTGCGGTATTGCGCAACATGCGTGCCGCAGGAAAATCCATCATCATCATCACACACAAGTTAAACGAAGTATTAGAGCTTTCTGACCGTGTGGCAGTGCTTCGAAAAGGAAAGTACATAGATACGGTGGAGACAAAAGGTGCAACGGTAGAGTCTCTAACTGAGATGATGGTCGGTGAAAAAGTAACGCTTGATATCAACCGTACCGAACCGGAAAATGCAAAAAAACGAATTGAGATGCGCGGTGTGACATGCCGGAACAAGGAAGGTTTAAAAGTATTAAAAGAGACTTCCTTTACCGCATACAGCGGCGAAATTCTCGGTATTGCAGGAATTTCCGGAAGCGGGCAGAAAGAACTCTTAGAATCTGTGGCTGGTTTGCAGCCGATCGAGAGTGGTGAGATCCTTTATGAGTCACCGGAGGGAAAAGTCGAAAAAATCTCCGATATGAAGGCGGAGGATATCAAAAAACTTGGTATCGCCTTATCCTTTGTCCCGGAGGACCGTCTCGGAATGGGATTAGTCGGTTCCATGGATCTGACAGATAATATGATGATCCGCAGTTACAAGGAAGGAAAACATTTCTTTGCAGACCGTAAGGCACCAAAGCAGCTTGCGCAGGAAATCGTGGACAAGCTTGAAGTCGTGACGCCGGGAGTTGAGACTCCGGTCAGCCGCCTTTCCGGTGGAAATGTACAGAAGATCCTTGTTGGACGTGAGATCGCAAGCAATCCAAACGTGCTGATGGTGGCATATCCGGTGCGTGGGCTTGATATCAACTCTTCCTATACGATCTATAATCTGCTAAACGACCAGAAGAAAAAGGGAGTTGCAGTCATCTGTGTCGGCGAGGACTTAGATGTGCTTTTAGAGCTGTGTGACAGGATCCTTGTGTTAAATGGCGGAAGAGTTTCCGGTATTGTGGACGCTAGAAGTACCACAAAAGAAAAACTTGGACTTTTGATGACAGGTTCGGGAGAGGAGAAACAGGCAAATGAGTAAAGAAGTAAAAGAACCGGCAGTTCGTATGATAAAACGCGATACGATCAGCACAGCAAAAGCATGGGGAATCCGGCTTGCAGCCGTTGCATTATCACTGATCGTTGCGGGACTTGTGATCGTTGCAATCACAAAACAGAATCCGATCCAGGTATATCTTGGTATTATAGACGGTGCGGTAGGAAGCAGCCGTCGTGTGTGGGTAACGATCCGAGAGACATTGGTGCTTTTATGTATTGCGATCGGACTGACACCGGCATTTAAAATGAAATTCTGGAACATTGGAGCTGAGGGACAGATCTTAATGGGAGGTATGGCAACTGCAGCACTGATGATCTATGCAGGGGATGCGATGCCAAACTGGCTGCTTTTAATTCTGATCTTTATTGCAAGTGCGGCGGCAGGATTGATCTGGGGACTGATCCCGGCAGTGTTTAAAGCATATTTCAATACAAATGAGACATTGTTTACATTGATGCTCAATTATGTGGCAATGCAGCTTGTCACATTTGCCATCGTATTCTGGGAGAATCCGTCTGGTTCTAACACGGTCGGCATCATCAATGCAGCTGGACAGAAAGGATGGTTCCCATCCATTTTTGGAAATATGTATGGACTGAACGTGATCGTTGTTCTGATCATCACATTCGGCATGTATGTATACATGAAATACAGCAAACAGGGATATGAGATCGCAGTTGTCGGCGAGAGCCAGAATACTGCGCGCTATGCCGGTATCAATGTAAAAAAAGTAATCATCCGCACGATGATGCTCTCCGGTGCGATCTGCGGAATCGCAGGCTGCCTGATCGTCAGTGGTGCGAGCCATACGATCTCCACAAGTACAGCCGGTGGACGTGGATTTACCGCCATCATTGTTGCGTGGATGTCAAAATTTAATCCGTTTGCAATGATCTTAGTATCTGCATTTCTGGTATTTATGCAGCAGGGATCTATCCAGATCGCTTCCCAGTTTGGTTTAAATGAGAATGCGTCGGATATCATTACCGGTATTTTACTGTTTTTCTTAATCGGCTGCGAGTTCTTCATCAATTACAAGCTGGAATGGAAAAAGAACCATAAGGAGGGAAAATAAATGAATCTGCTTATGACATTCATACAAAAAGCGATCGGACAGGGGGTTGCAATTTTATTTGGTGCAACCGGAGAAATCGTGACAGAGAAATCCGGCAATTTAAATCTTGGAATCCCGGGTATCATGTATATGGGCGGTATTTCCGGTCTGATGGGGGCATTCTTTTATGAAAATGGCAAAGAAAACCCGAATGGATTTGTTGGACTGTTGATTGCATTTCTGGCAACACTGATCGTGTCTGCATTAGGTGGGCTGATCTACAGTTTCCTGACGATCACACTGCGTGCAAATCAGAATGTTGTTGGTCTGGCTTTAACAACGTTTGGAGTAGGTTTTGGTAACTTCTTCGGCGGTTCTATTTCAAACTTGCCGGAGGTGTCGGACAGATTTCCGTACAGACTACAGCGGCGGCGTTTCGTGCAAAAATACCGGGACTTTCTGCAATCCCTGTGATCGGAGATTTATTATTTTCCTATGGTTTTCTGACCTATTTATCCGTGATCCTTGCCGTATGTATGACTTATTTCCTGAAAAAGACCAGACGCGGCTTAAACTTACGCGCAGTCGGGGAGAGCCCGGCAACTGCAGATGCTGCAGGTATCAATGTATCAAGATATAAATATGTCGCAACCGTGACAGGAGCAGCAATCGCAGGTCTTGGAGGTCTCTATTTTGTCATGGAATATCTTGGAGGAACCTGGTCAAATAACGGATTCGGTGACCGTGGATGGCTGGCAATCGCGCTGGTTATCTTAGCACTCTGGAATCCGGATCATGCGATCTGGGGATCGTTCCTGTTTGGCGGACTCTATATTTTATATATCTATCTGCCGGGACTGACCCGCGCAACACAGGAACTCTGTAAGATGCTTCCTTATGTGGTGACGATCATCGTGCTCATCATCACAAGCAAGCGGAACAAACAGGAAAACCAGCCGCCGGCAAGCCTTGGAGAGGCGTACTTCAGGGAAGACCGATAATGGTTTAAAGAAAAGAAATTACTTTACGGACAGCAGCACTCATCTGGATGCTGCTGTTTGTGACTAAACAGATTTCACGTTCCGGTATGGGTTCGACGAGACGGATCGCGTAGGCGCTGCCGCGTGCGATTGTCTCTGCAGCGAGCTCCTCCGGGTAAAAACCGATACCGAGATTGTGTGTGATCATAGGAAGGATCTGGTCGGTGGTGGCAGCTCCATATCAGGTGCGAACATCAGACCATGACTTAAGAAATAACGGTGATACAATTCTCTGGTCCCGGTGCCGTCGGCAAGCCCTATAACCGGTATTCCGGAAAGATCATTTAAGCTTCGGATCTGTGAAGCCAGTTCTTTATATTTTGTTCCTCCGATCAGAATTTCGCGGTAGGAGGCAAGGTGTGTTTTGTGCAGTGGCTTTTGGATGGTAAGTGGTGAGGTGACTGCTGCAAAATCGACGACCTTGCTCTCTAATGCTAAAATTGCCTGTGGTGTGGAGTGATTGAAAATACGGATGCGCACATGTGGATATTGTTCGTGAAAACGTTCTAATACCGGAAGCAATAGCAGGCGCAGCGCATTTTCACTGGCTCCGATGGAAACCAGTCCATTTTCGAGATCCCTATTCTGACGGATCTCATCTTCCCCAAGCGACAGCTGCTCATAGGCAATCGCAACATGTTCATATAATCTTTTTCCTTCGGGAGTCAGCGTTATCCCCTTGTTAGAGCGCAAAAACAGTGTACAGTTTAATTCCGATTCCAGATTATTCATGCACCTTGTGATATTTGGCTGGTTATTGTGCAGTGCCTCTGCAGCTCTGGTAAAACTCTTATACTGTGCAACATAGTAGAAAATACGGTAATAGTCGTAAGTGATCATGCGGTGTTTTATCTCCTTTTATTTATTATATAAAATCATATGATGGATATATCAATAATACTTTTACATCTGATAACAGGGATACTATAATACAGACGATGTAAGAAATCAATGAGAAAAAACGGGAATAAGAGGTGAGAACATTGGCTTTGAATCAAAATGAGCCAAGGAGTACGAAAGTGCAGATGTCGGAGGCGTTTATCACGAGTGTGTTTCTGGCACTGTCCGGTGGGTTCCAGGATGCATACACTTATTTTACGAGAGATGGCGTGTTTTCGAATGCACAGACCGGAAACGTGGTACTCATGAGTCAGCATTTTATGATGGGAGAGTGGAGTGAGGGATTGCGTTATCTGTTCCCATTGCTCGCATTTGCAGTCGGTGTGTTTGTGGCAGAGAGGATACAGGGAAGTTTTAAGTATGCGAGAAAGCTGCACTGGAGACAGTCAGTATTACTCTGTGAGATGGCAATCCTGGTGTTTGTGGGATTTCTTCCGGAGAATCTTAATATGGCAGCAACCGTGTTAGTTTCTTTTTCCTGTGCCATGCAGGTGCAGACATTCCGGAAAGTCGGCGGATATTCCTACGCGAGCACAATGTGCATCGGAAATCTGCGGAGTGGGACGGCAGCGTTTTCACTGTATCTCAGGGAAAAAAGACCGGAACAGATCAGACAGGCACTTTACTATTTTGGAATCATTTTATTCTTTGCGGTTGGTGCGGGAATCGGAGGAAATCTGTCTGTGAGGTACGGGTTTCATGTGATCTGGATATCCGGTGGACTTCTGTTGATCAGTTTTCTGCTGATGTTCTTAGAAAAGATTAGATAATGGAGGGAAAAAGGATGGAGACAATATTTCCAAGAGAAGAAAAAGCAGATCTGTTGTTTGATAAAATCTTGAAAGATCCGGAAGCCTGTGAGCGTCTGATGCAGACTTTTTATGGAGAAATTGATTCGGATCTTGAACTGGTGGGAGGATATCTTCCACCGGAACAGTTTGCTAAGGCATTGTTTGATGCCTATAAAAACCGGGATCTGACAGCATTTTTGATGGCAGTCTGTAAAAACAGCATGTTTGACTTACTGCGCAACTCATTTTTGGCACCGTTCCGCTTTAATGCGGACGGACAGGTCAATCCGTATCTGCTCACGGACGAGGATGGAAATCTGATCCAGACAAAGGAGATCCATGTGAGTGAAAAAGATTATAACCGGTTTAAAAAGGTATTCCGGAAAGAGAAAGGTGTAAAGATGTATCTTGCATACGGATACCGCAAGCGTCACAGCTATGATGCGGATACGATGGATGTGATGGAATATAAGATGGGTGAGCACATCGGTCTTTTGCTTGTCTATGAACTGCCGGATACGGTAAAACAGCAGAGGACGGAAGCACAGGCTTATGCAGCAGTGTGGGATATCATGATGAAACTGCAAAAGGACCTGCCGCGTTCCTTTGTTTATTACGGACAGGATTCTTTGGAAGATGAAGGTCAGAGGTTTGATGAACTGGGCGTATTTTTACCGATCCACCGTTTTTCGGAACGGTTGGAAAAGAGTATTGATACAGCAGATAAGATTGTACATGCACAAGCATAAAAGGAGTGTGAATATTTATGTTAACAGCAGTAACTGGTATTAACTGGGGCGATGAAGGAAAAGGACGTGTCGTAGATTTATTAAGTGAACACGCCGATTATGTGGTTCGTTATCAGGGAGGAAACAATGCAGGACATACCGTAGTGACAGATAAAGGTAAATTTGTTTTGAATCTGCTGCCGTCCGGTATTCTGCATCCGGAGGTTGTCTGTGTACTTGGAAACGGAATGGTCATTGATCCGGATCACTTAAGACATGAGATCGAGATGATGCGTTACATGAATGTAAAAATCAGTCCGGAAAATTTAAAGATATCGGAAAAAGCAACCGTCTGCATGCCATTCCATGTCAGACAGGACGTTTTAGAGGAGGAGAGACTCTCTAAGACCGGGGAGGCATTTGGCTCCACAAAAAGAGGAATCGCCTATGCCTATGGCGATAAATATATGAAGAAAACGCTTCGGATGGGAGACCTTTTATATCTGGATTCGGAAGTGATCAAAAAACGGATCGCAATGATCGTAGAGAGCAAAAATCTGATTCTTGAAAAGGTATATGGCCAAAAACCACTCTCAGTAGAAGAGGTCATGGACTGGTGCAAGGGACAGGCAGAATTTTTAAAGCCGTATATTACCGATACGGGGGTGCTGTTGGAAAAGGCAGCCGCAGAAGGCAAAGATATCCTCTTTGAGGCACAGCTTGGCGCATTGCGTGATATTGATTACGGAATTTATCCCTACACATCAAGCTCTAGTACGATCGCAGCCTATGCAACGATCGGAGCGGGTATTCCAAAAAGAAAACCGGAGCGTGTCGTAGGTGTCATGAAGGCATATTCTACATGTGTTGGTGAGGGACCATTTGTCGCTGAGAAAGCCGCTGACGGGGAATGGAACGATAAATTAAGAAAGGCGGGAAATGAATTTGGTGCTGCAACCGGACGTCCAAGAAGAGTCGGGCCGTTTGATGCAGTTGCAAGCAGATATGGACTGCAGTGTCAGAATGCAGGAGATATTGCCCTGACCAAACTGGATGTATTGAGCAGCTTTGAAAAGATCCCCGTTATCACGGATACCGTGTGAACGGAAAGCTCATCACGGATTTCCCGACGAATGTATTGCTTGATGCTGCAAAACCGGAGGTTGAGATGTTAGATGGTTGGAACTGCGACATCTCATACTGCAGAAACTGGAATGATCTTCCGGAAAATGCAAAGAAGTATATCGAGAGGATCGAGGAACTGATCGGACATTCCATTTACCTTGTTTCCACAGGAGCAAAGAGAGATGAATATTTATTGAAAGAATAAAATATCAGGTACAGTACCGGAACATCTTATCGGTCAGTATTCTTGCAAAGATCAGTCCGAGAGGCAGGCATACGATGATAAGGATCGCAGAGGCAAACCAGGAGGCCGATGCATCCAAAGACATGATGCCGAGATTATAGATCGCACGGTACAGGTATAATCCGGGAACCATGATAACGATAGATGGAACGGTGATCGCAATCCTTGGATAACCGACATGGTTTTTAAAAGGGATGCGAGCAGTCCAGCGGTCAGTGCACCTAAAAATGCAGCGGCCGCGGAAGGTGTTCCGAGAAGATCCACAAGTTCTAACCGGAATGTATTTGCAATGGCGCCGATCACGGCTGCGGCTGCTGCAAGCTGTCTGGGACTGTTAAACATGATTGAAAATCCGAATACGCCGCAGAAACTTGCAAGCAGACGGAAGATGATCTTTTCTGTCAGAGTAAGGTTTAAAGGAAGAAAATCTACAGGCTGCAAATGAAGTAAAAGGGCTACCATCCAGGCAAACATAGTGGCGACGGCAATAATGATCAGTGCGTAGGCGAGACGCTCAAGACCGGAGCGCATATCAAGTTTTGCGAGGTCGATTCCGCTGGTGATAAATGGAAAACCGGGAATGATAAAGAGCATGGCACAGATATAACCTGCTTCATGCTGAATGGAGATTCCCCACAGCAGCTCTGCAATTTTTAACAGTCCGGCATAAACCAGACAGGCACTTGAGACGGATGCTGCAATGCAGAGAAACAGTGTAAAATGATGTTTTGTCAGTTTGCACCGCAGATAATTTCCAATGCCGGCACCAAAGAAGGCACAGAGCATTTCAATAGGTCCGCCGCCGAGTAAAAATGTAAATGCGCTGCATGCAAGCGCTGATGCACATCCAAGTGCAAATGGGGAGTAAAGCCCATGGATCTGTTCAATCTGGTCTAAATAAGTATGGATCTGTTCGCCGGACATTGTGCAGCATTCATGGTCAAAATCATTGACGAAGCGTTCCAGCCGGTTTAATTTTGAAGTATTGACACTGGTATTTGTCAGGCAGAGAGACTGCGAGTAACAGTCGGTTCCGTCAAAGCAGGTATATTCGATCGACATCAGTCCAATGTCAGCGGTACATGTAACACCGAGCAGAGTGGCAAGACTGTTCATGGAACTGCGCACACGCCATGCTCCGGTACCACAGGAGAGCATCATAAGACCGGTACGACCGATCACTGAAGCTTTTTCAGTCAGTCCTGTCTGGGTGATCGGGAGTGATTTATCCGATCCCGTAAACTGGTGCCAGGGAATATCCATATGGTTTTTTGGTATCTGGTTCTGCATCATTTGTAAACACTTCTTTCTGAATAATGTCATGTAATTTACTGTTATAAAGTGTATCTGTTCTTCCTGAAAAGTCAAGTATGTATCTGTATAAATTAATCCCAAAATGAGCCGATAACCATAATAGAAACAAAAATTGCCGGATAAATGGAATTAGAAGGCGAAAACAAATTTTTCAGGGAGGATAAAAACATGAGTGAGATCAGCAGCAACAGTGCATTAAATTCTTATGCAGCGGACTATTCTTACCGCACAGAACACAACAAAAAAACAGACAGCAATAAAAAGGCCGACGTTACAAAAGAGGCAGACAAGACCACAAAGAAAAGCAAGGTGAGCGGCAGAACCATAGGTGATCCGGTCCTGAGCGATAAGGCCCAAAAGTATTATGAAAAATTAAAAGCAAAATATTCTAATATGGATTTTATTCTTGTCTCTCCGGAGAAAAAAGAGGAAGCGGAGAGCAAGAAAGGCATGTACCAGAGTTCCAAGGAACTTCTTGTTTTAATCGATTCCGACAAGATCGAAAAGATGGCGGAAGATGAGGAGTATCGTGCAAAATATGAGGGGATTTTAAACAATGCAGCTTCCCGGCTAAATCAGATGAAAGATAGTCTTGGCTCGAAAGCCGATTCGGTAAGCTCTTTTGGAATGACCTTTGATGACCACGGAAATGCATCATTTTTTGCGGTTGTGGACAAATCTCTTGCATCCCAGAGAGAGCGTATCGCGGACAAAAAAGAAGCTGCGGCAAAAGAGAAAAAGAAAGCGCAGAGGGAAGCACAGGAAAAACGTGCGGAGGAGAAAAAGGCGGACCGGACAGATAAGAAGGGAAAGACAGATGGTACCGGTAAGGCGAAAGATACAGAAAAGACATCGGATGCGGATAAAGTGACCGTTTCCGCTTCCTCCTGGGAAGAACTGCTGAAAAAAATAGATAACGTGATTTATGAAAGCAGGGCAGATTCCGTGATGACAAAAGAAGAAAAAGCAGTCGGACAGTCTTTTGATTATTCCATATAAAAATACTGGGAAAAAAGGACAGTTGAACCACAGGTCATTCTATGGCAGAATAAAAGAAAATACAGAAGAAAATATGCATAGGTGACATTGTGAGATATACAGTATTGATTGCAGATGATTCAAAACTTCAGAGAGTGATTGTAAAAGAAAATTTAAAAGATATCTATGATGTGGCAGAGGCATCGGGCGGACATGAATGTCTCGATCTGGTAGAACACAGTGCCGGGAAGATCGATGCAGTACTTTTGGATATTGTGATGCCTGGGATGGATGGATTCGAGGTGCTGCGGAGAAGGCAGGAGTCCGGGGTGTTTCAAAAGATTCCGGTGATCGTACTCACTATGAGTGACAGGAAAGAGGATCAGGAACTTGCAGAACAGTTAGGCGCAGATGGATTTCTGCTAAAACCGGTCGATGCAAAGCAGGCGCGTCTTCAGATCAGCCGTGTTTTAAGGGAAGACTGACAGAGATTACCCATATGTAAAAGAATAAATTGAATCACGGAAACAAAACGTGTATAATAGACACAGAAATATGTTTGACAGGGGAAAAAATATGGCACAGAAAATTATTTTAACGGGCGACCGCCCGACAGGCAAATTACATGTGGGACATTATGTAGGCTCTTTAAAGCGGAGAGTTGAACTTCAGAATTCCGGTGAATATGACAAGATCTTTATTATGATCGCAGATGCACAGGCACTTACCGACAATGCAGACAACCCTGCAAAAGTGCGCAGTAATATCATGGAAGTGGCACTCGATTATCTTTCCGTAGGAATCGATCCGGCGAAGTCTAATATCTTTATCCAGTCTTATGTAACAGAATTGACGGAGCTGACATTTTATTATATGAACCTCGTTACGGTATCAAGATTACAGCGCAATCCTACCGTGAAATCAGAGATTCAGATGCGTAACTTTGAGACAAGCATCCCAGTTGGATTTTTCTGTTATCCGATCAGTCAGGCGGCAGATATCACTGCATTCCATGCAACGACAGTTCCGGTCGGTGAAGACCAGATGCCGATGCTTGAGCAGACAAAGGAGATCGTGCACAAGTTTAATGCCGTATACGGCGAGACACTGACCGATCCGCAGATCTTGCTGCCGGAAAATAAGGCGTGCTTGAGACTTCCGGGTACCGACGGAAAGGCGAAGATGAGTAAATCACTCGGCAACTGCATCTATCTCTCCGAGCCGGAAGCAGATGTCAAGAAAAAGATCATGTCCATGTATACCGATCCAAATCATATCCGTATCGAAGATCCGGGTAATCTTGAGGGCAACACGGTATTTACCTATCTGGATGCGTTCTGTAATGACGGACATTTCGCAGAATATCTTCCGGAGTATTCCTGCTTACAGGAGTTAAAAGACCACTATACACGCGGTGGTCTCGGTGATGTCAAGGTGAAGAAATTCTTAAACAATGTTATGCAGGAAGAACTTTCTCCGATCCGTGCACGCAGAAAAGAATACGAAAACCGTATCGGTGATGTGTATGACATTTTAAAGAAAGGCAGCGAGACAGCAAAACATGAGGCTGAGAAGACGCTCGCCGAAGTAAAACATGCGATGAAGATCGACTATTTTGATACACCGGAGTTTTTAGAAGAACAGGTGGAAAAATTTAAGTAAAAAATATGAAAAAGCTGCCCTGCAGGTGGAAACACAGCGGGGCATTTTTTATTCTCCATGTATATGGTTTACGAAGTGCAGTATTTTGTGATAAAGTATATAGGTACATCTTTGTGAAAGGAAAACGGACGTGGTAAGACGAAGAAAAAGTGGTTTAAACTTTGGAAGACGGAAGAAGAAAATCAATTTTGCAGTGGTAAAAGAAGTTTTGTCGTGGACAGTAGAAATAGCACTCACGTTACTCATTGCGTTTACGTTTGTTTATTTTATCGGACTTAGAACCAGTGTGGTAGGACAATCGATGTCTAAGACATTAAATGGCGGAGATCAGATTTTAGTAAACCGTTTTGTTTATAAAGTGACAGATCCGAAAACGAATGATATTGTCGTATTTTTGCCAAATGGAAATGAAAAATCCCATTATTATGTAAAGCGTGTTATAGGTGTTCCGGGAGATACCGTACAGATCAAAAATGGAACGGTATATGTCAACGGAAAAGCGTTTGATGAGGAGACGGATGTGGCATCCATTGAGGATGCGGGACTGGCAGCGGAGGAGATCACACTTGGAGCAGAGGAATATTTTGTTTTAGGAGATAACCGCAATAACAGTGAGGACAGCCGTTATGCAAATATCGGAAATATCAAAAAAGATTATATTATAGGAAAAGCCTGGTTTCGGATTGCACCGTTTTCGGAAATTGGATTTCTGTAAAAAGATACAGATGTTAAAAAAATATTGATAGAAATGGAGAAAAATATGCAATTTCAATGGTACCCTGGACATATGACGAAAGCAAAACGTCAGATGCAGGAAGATATAAAACTGATCGATTTAGTGATTGAACTGGTGGATGCAAGAATACCACTTGCAAGCCGTAACCCGGATATTGATGAACTTGGGAAAAATAAGGCAAGATTGATCCTGATGAATAAATCGGATCTGTCGGATGCGGGAAGAAACCGTGAGTGGTCGGATTTTTCCGTGAAAAAGGTTATTATGTTGTGTGTCTGGATGCAAGGAGTAAGGCAGGAATGAAAGATGTCACAAATGTTGTGATGGAGGCCTGTAAGGAGAAAATTGAGCGTGACCGGAAAAGAGGAATCAAAAATCGTCCGGTGCGTGCAATGGTTGTAGGTATTCCGAATGTCGGCAAATCAACATTTATCAATTCCTATGCTGGAAAGGCATGTGCGAAGACTGGAAATAAACCGGGTGTGACTAAAGGAAAACAGTGATCCGGCTCAATAAGAATGTGGAACTGTTAGATACACCTGGAATCCTCTGGCCAAAATTTGAAGATCAGAGAGTTGGTCTTTATTTAGCTCTGATCGGTGCAATCAAGGATGAGATCTTAAACATTGATGAATTATCATTAGAGTTGATCAAAATACTGTTAAGCGATTATCCGACCGTACTAAAGGAACGTTACGGTGTGGAGGAGGACGCAGAGCCGCCGGTGATCTTAGGACAGATCGCAGAAAACAGAAAGTGTATCTCAAAGGGCGGAGAGTTAGATTACAGCAAGGCGGCAGCACTTCTGATCGACGAATTCCGGAGTGGAAAACTGGGACAGATCACACTGGAACGTCCGAAGATACAGGATGGCAGTGCAGAATGAGACAGACAGAGATCAGGGCAGTGTTTGAAATCATTCTGTATTTTGCACTTGTGGCGTGTATCACTTTTTGATCATTCATTTTGTAGGGCAGCGTACGGTTGTAAACGGTGTTTCCATGCAGCCGACACTTTCTGATGGAGATAATCTGATTGTGGATAAATTGTCCTATCGTTTTCATGATCCGGACAGGTTTGATATCATTGTGTTTCCTCAGGAAGATGGCAGATATTTTATCAAGCGGATCATCGGACTGCCCGGAGAAAATGTGCGGATCGATGAGGACGGATTCATTTATATCAATGGCGAAAAGCTGCAGGAATCATATGGAAAAGAAGTGATGCGGGATCCGGGACTGGCAAAAGACGGGATACAGCTTGGAGCAGATGAATATTTTGTGCTGGGTGATAACCGGAACGACAGCATGGACAGCCGTATGGCGGAAGTGGGACCGATTGTGGGAGAAAGGATCATAGGACGTGCGTGGCTTCGCATCTATCCGTTTGATCAGATCGGTTTTTTAAAACACGGCTCATGACAATAGATTTGCCTGCGGAAGGTGTAGTCTATTGTAAAAAATACAGACAGCAGAAATGGAAGTGTCAGAGATGGAAGAACGAAAAATAGGACAGATCAAAGAGGAATTAAAGGCGGCAACGGAAGCAATGCTGCCTTCTTTTATTATGGCATATGAGTCAGATGAGAGAAGTGGTGTCATAAAACTTGTAGAGCAGGCAAAAAAAAGACTGCAGAAATTAGAGGAAGAACGAAAAAGAATCTGGAAACTGCAGGAATACGAACGAAAATATGGTCAGTACACCTATATCTGTGGGATTGATGAAGTGGGAAGAGGACCGCTTGCCGGTCCTGTTGTTGCCGGGGCAGTGATCCTGCCGAAGACTGTGATATTCTTTATATCAATGATTCTAAGAAACTTACGGCAGCAAAGCGGGAAGAACTCTATGATGAAATCATGGAGAAGGCGGTTGCAGCAGGGATCGGAATGGTATCCCCGCAGCGGATCGATGAGATCAATATTCTGCAGGCAACCTATGAAGCGATGCGCGAGGCTATAAGCAAATTAGAACCGGCACCCGATATATTATTAAATGATGCGGTGACGATACCGGAAGTTACCATTCCACAGGTACCGATCATCAAAGGAGATGCAAAAAGTATTTCGATTGGTGCAGCGAGCATTATCGCAAAGGTGACAAGGGACAGGCTGATGGTAGAATATGATCAGATCCTGCCGGAATACGGGTTTGCGTCAAATAAAGGGTATGGTTCGGCAGAGCATATTGCGGCATTGAAGAAATATGGTCCTTCCCCGATCCACCGCAGAAGTTTTATCCATAATTTTATAGAGGAATAAAGTGTCAGACTTTTTGGAATGAGGGTTTGTTATGCAGATCAGAGATATGTTGGGGCAGTACAGCCAGAATGTCAAAAATGGAACAGAGGAGCTTATGAGTGCGCAGGGAACGCAGAAACTTGTGTCGTCCATGCAGGAATTAGAACCGGGAAGCACATTTGAGGGAACGGTTAACAGTGTCAAAAACGGTAAGGTTGTTTTAGCACTTGGAAACGGGCAGACGATCACGGCGAGGCTGGATGGAAAAGTGTCCATTCAGCCGGGTGAATCCATGTTTTTTCAGGTTCGTTCGAATGACGGGACGACGATCGCACTCCGTCCCTATGTCCAGGCGGGCAATATCAATAATCCGATTTTATTAAATGCGCTGACTGCGGCTGGAGTTCCGGCAACAGAGCGGAATATCACAATGGTGGATTCCATGATGAAAGAGCAGATGTCGATCAGCAGACAGAGCATCCTTGACATGGGCAGAGTCGTTGGAAGCAATCCGAATGTCAATGTAAATACAGCCGTCCTTATGACAAAGATCGGATTGCCGGTCAGTGCGGAAATGGCATCACAGTTTGAAAATTATATGGTGGATCAGCATGCGATCGTGGATGAGATGGATCTTGCAATGAACCAGCTTGGACGTCTTTTAGGAGATGCAGATTTAGGAGAAGAACAGTCCTTTGAATTATATGGAAAGGTTTTAGACATTTTAAACGGAGAGGGAGAAACGCCGGCACAGACGACGGACGGATTGCAGCAGAACGATACAGGAACGATGGTAAATGCCGGTGAGAATATAGAGATGGAAGCGGCAGTGCAGCAGAGCAAAAATGGTGCTGCTGCAGAAGGTGTGCAGAAACAGGTACAGCAGCAGAATACGAAAGACCTGATTTCAATGGGAGCAGCCGGGCAGGAACAGAGTGCCGGTGTGGCAGAAAACGCAGAAAATATTGCGGGGGAGCAGACCGCGGGAAATGCAGCGCAGAGTATGCAGACAGGCATAGATGCAGCGGACGTTGAAAAATACACAGGCGGATACGGCCGCAGATTTCAAAAATGTGCAGGGACAGACGGACACCTTAGAGCAGATCTTAGACCAGAACGGTCTGGATCATTTAAAACGTTTATTGCAGAATATACCGACGCTCACCGGAAATACAGATCTTTTTGAAGTGCAGGAAGAGGAAGATGTATTTGTGGACACAATGTCGGGGGACGATGCAGGTAAGAAAGCATTTGAACTTGCACAGGCAGAACCGGAAGTGACATTAAAGCAGTCCATGACGGCGGAAGATTTCCTGAATACGCTTCGTGATGCGTTAAAACAGAATCAGGAGTATGGATTTGCCGGAATGACAAGGCTGTTTGGAAGTAAGGAATTTGCTGCAATCTTAAAGAACCGTGCCGAAAAACAGTGGCTGCTTGAACCGGAACAGCTGAAAGAAGCATCAAAAGTAAGCGACCTTTATGAGCGGCTGGATCACCAGATGAAACAGATGGAAAATGTGATGAAAGCTGCCGGAGTCACACAGAATTCCTTTGTACAGACGGCAGCAGATATCCGCAGTAATATAGAATTTATGAATCAGATTAACCAGGTCTACACATATGTACAGCTTCCGCTCAAATTGTCAGGGCAGAATGCATCGGGAGATCTGTATGTATACACAAACAAAAAGAATCTGAATGATCCGGAAGCGGAACTGACTGCATTTTTACATTTGGATCTTGAAACTTAGGTTCCACGGATGTTTCCATACGCATGAAAGATAAAAATGTAAAGACGAATTTTTACATTGCGGATGACGCGTCCTATGACCTGATCGAAAAACATCTTCCGGTGTTGGAAAAACGGCTGGCACAGAAGGGGTACCGATGCAGCATTACGATGTCAAAAGAAGAAAAAAAGGTTGAATTTGTGGAAGATTTCCTGCAGCGGGACATGCCACAGGCAGGAACGCTTCACAGATATTCGTTTGATGTGCGTGCATAGACAGCGCAGGAGGCAGATATGTGGTTTGATGGAAAAAACAAAGAACAGGAGAAAAAACAAAAAACTGCAGTAGCGGTGGCATATGAGCCGGGGGATGCGGCACCAAAGATTTTAGCAGCGGGAAAAGGCGAGGTCGCAGAGCGTATCATTGAAAAGGCAAAAGAAAATGATGTACCGTTTTATCAGGATAATAAGTTAGCCGAAACACTCTCAAAACTGCAGATCGGGGATACGATACCGCCGGAGCTCTATGATGTTGTGGCAGAGATTCTGGTGTTTGTGGATGATATGGATAAGATGAAAGCTAAATTAAGCAGGGCAGGGTTACTTTGATCAGATCTTGTTTTTGATGCACTGGAAATGTAAAATAAAATAGTATAAAAACGGGGGAGAAAGTACGGAGAAAGTAAACAGGCGTGCAGTGGGGACTGCATATGAAAAGATGGCAGGTGAATATTTAAAAACACAAGGATATGAGATCCTGCAATATAATTTCCGCTGCCGTATGGGCGAGATCGACATCATTGCAAAAGATCACGGATACCTTGTGTTTATAGAGGTAAAATACCGCAGAGACAAAAGCTGCGGACATCCGGCGGAGGCAGTGACACCAAGAAAGCAGCGTACGATCAGCAAAGTTGCATCGTATTATCTGCTGACTCATGGATGCGGGATGGATACGCCGTGCCGTTTTGATGTTGCGGCGGTGTCCGGTGACGGGGTGGAACTCATAAAGAATGCGTTTGAGTATCAGGGGTATCTTTAGAAAAAAACAGGAAGGGCAACAGTGTGAATCTAAAAAAGAAAAATAATGACATTGTGTTAGAAGAAGTATGGTGTGAAAATGGAGCGGGCAGCACATTACCGCTCCTTAAATATCCACTGCTTGAGCAGACGGGCATCGTAGAACATTGTTTTACCACACGGATTGGTGGTGTGAGTAAAGGGATTTATGAATCCCTGAATTTAAGTTTTACGCGCGGGGATGAGGATGCAGCCGTAAGAGAAAATTTCAGGCGGCTCGCCGGCGCAATGAAAACAGATGTTTCAAAGTTTGTGTTTACCGATCAGACACACACGACAAATGTGCGCAGGGTGACGGCGGAGGATGCCGGAAAAGGGATTGTAAAAGAGAGGGATTATACGGATATTGACGGACTGATCACAAACGAACCGGGACTTGTACTCTCGACGTTTTATGCAGACTGCGTACCGTTATACTTTGTGGATCCGGTGCACCGTGCGATTGGCATGAGCATTCCGGCTGGAAGGGAACGGTCGGAAAAATGGGAGCGGCCACGATCACAGCGATGAAACGTGAATTTGGCACGGAGGCGAAAGATTTAGTCTGTGCCATCGGTCCGTCCATCTGCCAGGACTGCTATGAGGTCAGTGAGGATGTCGCAGATGCTTTTAAAGAGGCGTTCCCGGGGCATGCAGATGAGATCTTGCTCGATAAGAAAAATGGCAAGTACCAGCTTGATCTCTGGGGGGCGAACGAGATCGTCCTGACAGAAGCAGGAGTTTTAAAAGAAAAGATCGCAGTCACGAACATCTGCACCTGCTGTAACCCGGATCTTCTGTTTTCCCACCGTGCAAGCCATGGAAAACGCGGAAATCTTGGCGCGTTTATTTATCTGAGAAACGCATAAATACAATGAACGCAAACAGTCATTGGAATATAAAATAAAAAAGAGGAAAAGAAAAAATGGAAAAGAAAAATTATATTGATTATATCGTGGAAGAGACAAAAAAGATCCTTGCGATCGACAGTCCGTCCGGCTACACCAAAGAGGTGGCAGAGTATGTCTTAGGCGAATACCGTGCATTGGGATATGAGCCAAAACTTACCGTAAAAGGCGGCGTCCTTGTCGCATTGGGCGGCAAAAATAAAGAGGATGCCGTGATGTTAGAGGCACATATTGACACCTTAGGTGCGATCGTAACGGAGATCAAGTCAAACGGAAGATTAAAGGTATCTCCGATCGGTGGTATGAATGCCAATAATGCAGAGGCGGAAAACTGCCGTGTGGCAACCAGATTTTCCGGTACATTTGAGGGAACCTGCCAGCTTTCAAACGCTTCCGTCCATGTGAACGGGGATTACAGTGATACCAAGCGAAGCTGGGATGAGATGGAGATCGTGCTTGATGAAAAAGCAGATTCCAGGGAAGAAACAGAAAAACTTGGCATTATGGCAGGGGATTTTGTATGTTTTGATCCGCGCACCACAGTGACAAAAACCGGTTATATCAAGAGCCGTTTCTTAGATGATAAATTAAGTGTCGGCATTTTACTTGGATATGCAAAATATTTAAAAGAAGAAAATATCACAACGGAGCGTATGGTATACCAGCATATCACAGTTTACGAGGAAGTCGGACACGGCGGTGCGGCATCTATCCCGGAGGGAGTGACAGAGGTAATCTCCGTGGATATGGGATGCGTGGGAGACGGACTTTCCTGCAAAGAAACACAGGTTTCCATCTGCGCAAAAGACAGCAGGGGACCTTACAATTATGATGTAGTCACAGGTCTGATCAAAGCTGCAAAAGACAACGATCTTGATTTTGCCGTGGACGTTTATCCATACTACGGTTCAGATGCGGATGTGGCACTGACGGCAGGTTATGATGTGCGCCACGGTCTGATTGGCGCAGGAGTGTATGCTTCCCACGGATACGAGAGAAGCCATAAGGACGGCGTGAAAAATACATTTGGGTTACTGCGCGCTTACTTGGGTTAAAGAATCGGGCGTACATTTTTACAGGAACTTTGAGCAGGCTTCATAAAATCTTCATAATATCATAGGATTATCTTTATTGTATCAGCAGATACCCCATGTTATAGTGACCGTATGATAGAAAATAGTACGGTTAGTACAGACAGGGGGTATCTGATTGATACAGTTAAATTATCGTGATTCCAAACCGATCTACGAACAGATCAAGGATGGACTCAGAAAACTTGTAATATCAAATTCTCTTTCTGCGGATGAAAAACTGCCATCGGTCCGGAACTTGCGGCGAAGCTTGCAATCAACCCGAACACGATCCAGAAAGCATACCGGGATTTGGAAAGTGAAGGCTATATTTATACGGTCACTGGAAAAGGAACTTTTGTTGCAGAGCGAAAAGAAGTTTATGATGCGAGGGCGAAAGAGTTACTGACAGAATTTGATGAGATCGTGGAAGAATTATTCTTTTTGTCTGTAAAGGAAAAGGAATTGGTCGAACGTATGGATAATCTGGCAGAAGGGAAGGTGGACCAATGATACAGGTAAATCATCTGGAAAAGTCTTTTGAGGGATTTTATGCATTGAAAGGCGTGGACATGCATGTGGAAAAGGTGCGAATCTATGGACTGGTCGGACCGAACGGAGCAGGAAATCGAACACTGATCCGCCATATTACAGGGGTGTATAAACCGGATGCAGGAGAAGTCCTCATTGCGGGG
>ENA-OQDE01000538-OQDE01000538.1-human-gut-metagenome-genome-assembly--contig:-NODE-538-length-21697-cov-2.143533_pt1 | contig 21697 bp, 26 predicted proteins | sample MGYA00242768_ERZ504595 | MGnify/ENA primary metagenome ERZ504595 (study PRJEB26092, sample SAMD00036307) | human gut metagenome | host: Homo sapiens | study: EMG produced TPA metagenomics assembly of... | reverse complement strand
TCGTACGACTACTTTCCTAAATAAAAGGGCGAAAAAAAACGGGACCTTTTGGCCCCGTTCTGTTTTTTAGCGAACTTACAATCTCACCGGATCGATATGCCAGATATGATCAGCGTACTCTTTGATAGTACGGTCAGAAGAGAAGTAGCCCATATTGGCAATGTTCAGCATCGCTTTTGCGGTCCACTCTTCCTGAAGCTCGTAGAGTTCGTCGACTTTATCCTGACAATCGACATAGCTGCGATAATCCGCCAGTACCTGGTAGTGATCGCCGAAGTTGATCAGCGAATCAACCAGATCGCGATAGCGACCCGGATCTTCCGACTGAATACGCCGCTGCCGATTTGCGTCAGCACCTGATGCAGCTCCTCATCTTTCTCATAGTATTCACGCGGTTTGTAGCCCTGACGACGCAGCTCTTCCACTTCTTCCGCTGTATTACCAAAGATAAAGATGTTGTCAGCACCGACATGATCCAGCATCTCGACGTTGCACCGTCCAACGTACCGATAGTCAGCGCGCCGTTAAGCGCAAACTTCATGTTACTGGTGCCGGAAGCTTCCGTCCCCGCCAGTGAAATCTGTTCAGACAGATCGGCCGCCGGAATGATCAACTGCGCCAGGCTAACGCTGTAGTTCGGGATGAACACGACTTTCAGCTTGTCGCCAATCTGCGGATCGTTGTTGATCACTTTCGCTACGTCATTGATCAAATGGATAATGTGCTTCGCCATGTAATAGGCTGAAGCCGCCTTACCGCCAAAAATATTCACGCGCGGTACCCACTTCGCATCCGGGTCGGCCTTGATGCGGTTATAACGGGTGATCACGTGCAACACATTCATCAATTGACGTTTGTATTCGTGAATACGTTTAATTTGCACATCGAACAGCGCCTTTGGATTCACCACCACATTCAGCTGCTGGGCGATATACTCCGCCAGACGCTTTTTGTTCTCCAGCTTCGCCTGATGCACAGCGTGATTAACCATTGGGAAATCACAGTGTTGTTGCAGCTCATTAAGCAGCTAAGGTCGGTGCGCCAGTTACGGCCCAGGTGTTCGTCCAGCACGGCTGAAAGCGATGGGTTCGCAACCGCCAGCCAGCGACGCGGGGTCACACCGTTGGTAACGTTGGTAAAACGACCCGGGAAGATTTTCGCAAAGTCGGCAAACAACGATTGCACCACTCAGGTTAGAGTGCAGTTCCGATACACCGTTAACTTTGTGGCTCACCACAACCGCCAGCCAGGCCATACGCACACGACGACCGTTGGATTCATCAATGATCGACGCCCGTCCCAGCAGATCGGTATCGTTCGGATATTGTTCCTGCAAGGTTTTCAGGAAATAGTCATTGATTTCAAAGATGATCTGCAGGTGACGCGGCAGAATTTTACCCAGCATATCAACCGGCCAGGTTCCAGCGCCTCGCTCATCAGCGTGTGGTTGGTGTAAGAGAAAACCTCGCAACAGACCCCAAACGCGTCGTCCCAACTAAATTGGTGCTCATCAATCAGCAGGCGCATCAACTCAGGAATCGACAACACCGGATGGGTATCGTTGAGATGAATCGCGATTTTATCCGCCAGGTTATCGTAGGTTTTATGCAACTGATAATGGCGGCTTAAAATGTCCTGAATGGTCGAGGAAACCAGGAAGTATTCCTGACGCAGGCGCAGCTCACGCCCGGAGTAGGTGGAGTCGTCTGGATACAGTACGCGAGATACGTTCTCGGAGTGGTTTTTATCTTCCACTGCCGCGAAGTAGTCACCCTGGTTGAATTTACCGAGGTTAATTTCGCTACTGGCTTGCGCACTCCACAAACGCAACGTGTTGGTCGCGTCAGTGTCGTAACCCGGGATTATCTGATCGTAAGCGACTCCCAGAATCTCTTCGGTTTCAATCCAGCGCGTTTTTTACCTTCCTGCTGAATGCGACCGCCAAAACGGACTTTATAGCGCGTCGTTGTGGCGTTTGAATTCCCACGGGTTACCGTATTCCAGCCAGTAGTCAGGTGACTCTTTCTGGCTACCGTTAACGATGTTCTGCTTGAACATACCGTAGTCATAGCGGATGCCGTAACCGCGCCCCGCAACCCTAACGTCGCCAGAGAATCGAGGAAGCAAGCCGCCAGACGTCCCAGGCCACCATTACCGAGGCCCGGGTCATTTTCTTCATCAATCAGCTCTTCGAGATTTAACCCCATCGCTTCCAGTGCGCCCTGTACATCTTCGTAAATTCCTAGCGACAACATGGCGTTGGAAAGCGTACGGCCAATCAAAAACTCCATCGACAGGTAGTAAACCTGACGAGTTTCTTGCGACAACTGGGCACGGTTTGAACGTAACCAGCGCTCCACGAGACGATCGCGCACAGCAAATAACGTTGCGTTCAGCCATTCATGTTTATTGGCGACGACCGGGTCCTTTCCAATCGTAAACATCAGCTTGTAAGCGATAGAGTGCTTAAGAGCTTCTACGCTAAGCGTGGGCGATGAATATGTAAACGGAGCATTCATATAGGCGTTTCCTGAAAACTATTTCAAGCGATAGTAAAGCTCACGGTACGACTTCGCCGCGACCTGCCAGCTAAAATCCATTGCCATAGCCTGACGTTGCACAAACCGCCACAGTGAAGGACGGGACCACAGTACAAAAGCACGTCGAATAGCCCGTAACAGCGACCAGGCATTACTATCTTCAAAGACAAACCCACTGGCGACGCCATCTGCAAGGTTCTCAAGAGAACAGTCAGAAACCGTATCAGCAAGCCCACCGGTGCGCCGCACTAACGGCAGCGTACCGTACTTCAATCCATAAAGTTGCGTTAAGCCGCACGGTTCAAAACGGCTGGGCACCAGAATGACGTCCGCGCCGCCCATAATGCGATGCGAAAATGCTTCGTGATAGCCAATCTGAACGCCCACCTGGCCGGGGTATTCCGCTGCCGCCGCAAGGAAACCTTCCTGCAGCACAGGATCGCCCGCGCCGAGTAGCGCCAGTTGCCCGCCCTGCTCCAGAAGACCCGGTAAGGCCTCCAGCACCAGGTCGAGACCTTTCTGGCTGGTCAGACGGCTCACCACTGCAAAAAGCGGCACTTTATCGTCAACCTTAAGCCCCATTGCGATTTGTAACTGGCGCTTATTTTCCGCTTTATCTTCCAACGTATCGCGGGTGTAACGCGAGGCCAACAGTAAGTCCGTCTCTGGACTCCAGATTTTCTCGTCCACGCCGTTCAGTACGCCGGAAAGACGCCCTTCACGGTGACGCTGTTGCAACAGACCTTCCATACCGTAGGCAAACTGCGGTTCGGTGATCTCGCGAGCGTAGGTTGGACTGACTGCCGTAATGTGATCGGCATAGTACAGACCGGCCTTCAGAAAAGAGATTTGTCCGTTGAATTCCAGCCCATGAATATTAAAGAATGACCATGGCAATTGGATGTCATTCATGTGATGTGCATAAAACATGCCTTGATAGGCCAGGTTGTGCACAGTAAACACCGACTTCGCCGGACGCCGCGCGCCGCCAGATACGCAGGCGCAAGGCCTGCATGCCAGTCGTGCGCATGCACCACATCAGGACGCCAGAATGGGTCAAGCCCGCTGGCCATTTCTGCCCCAACCCACCCCAGCAGCGCAAAACGCAATACGTTGTCGGTATAGGCAAATAAGTTGGTATCGTGATACGGGCTTCCCGGACGATCATAGAGATGCGGCGCGTCAATCAGGTAAATGCCAACCCCGTTGTAATGACCGAACAACAGCGTGATATGTCCGGCGAAGGTATCACGACGGGATACTACCTGCGCATCGGTCACGCCACGGCGAATATCGGGAAATGCAGGCAACAGTACGCGAGCGTCAACGCCATCTGCGATTTGTGCTGCGGGTAATGCCCCAATAACATCAGCCAGACCGCCGGTTTTAAGCAGCGGGAACATCTCTGAACATACATGTAAAACCTGCATTATCGCTCCTGTTTATGCCCTAACTTCCGTAGCATTTCGCGCGTTACCAGCACGATGCCTTCTTCTGAACGATAGAAACGACGTGCATCTTCCTCTGCGTTTTCACCAATCACCATGCCTTCCGGAATAACACAAGCACGATCGATGACGCAGCGGCGCAGACGGCACGAGCGACCTACCCATACTTCCGGTAACAATACGGCGGAATCAATGTTGCAGAATGAATTCACGCGAACGCGCGAGAACAGAACGGACTGCACCACCACCGAACCGGAGATCACACAACCGCCGGATACCAGTGAGTTAAGGGTCATCCCGTGGCTACCGGAGCGATCCTGCACGAATTTCGCTGGCGGTAATGATTCATTGTAGGTGCGAATTGGCCAATTGCGATCGTACATATCCAGTTCCGGCACCACAGAGGCCAGATCGAGGTTCGCTTTCCAGTAAGCTTCCAGCGTACCCACATCGCGCCAGTACGGCTCGGCATCCGGTCGGATTGTACGCAAGAGAGCGGGAACGGGTGCGCATAGGCCAGACCGGCTTCGGTGATCTTGGGAATCAAATCTTTGCCAAAGTCGTGGCTGGAGTTCTCATCGCGATCGTCTTCTTCCAGCAGTTCATACAGATAGTCGGCGTCAAAGACGTAGATACCCATACTCGCCAGAGATTTGCTCGGATCGTTCGGCATTGACGGCGGGTTAGCTGGTTTTTCAACGAATTCGATAATTTTATCGTTCTCATCAACCGCCATAACGCCAAATGCGGAGGCTTCTTCAATCGGTACTGGCATACAAGCAACGGTGCAACGTGCGCCTTTTTCGACGTGGTCGATAAGCATACGCGAGTAGTCTTGCTTGTAGATATGGTCGCCCGCCAGGATCACCACGTATTCCGCTTTATAACGGCGGATAATGTCGAGGTTTTGGGTAACTGCATCTGCGGTGCCGCGATACCAGTTTTCCCCTTTCATTCTCTGCTGTGCTGGCAGCAGATCGACAAACTCGTTCATTTCTTCATTGAAGAATGACCAGCCGCGCTGAATGTGCTGCACCAGAGTGTGGGACTGGTACTGGGTGATCACGCCCATACGACGGATCCCGGAGTTGATGCAGTTAGACAGCGCAAAGTCGATAATGCGGAACTTACCGCCGAAGTGTACGGCCGGTTTTGCTCGCTTATTGGTTAAATCCTTCAGGCGGGTACCACGTCCTCCCGCCAGTATCAGGGCAACAGATTTCAATGGCAGCTGGCGCGCAACATTAAGTGATCGTTCTTCTCTAAACTAACCATGACTAACTCCTTTTTATCATCTCTGGAACACACACAATCCGTGTGCAGGTCCCTGCCAGACAGCCGTAATCACTGGGTTATCCTCTCCAGCGAATGGGGGAATGGCGTGCCACTCCCCAGCAGGTAAAACAATCTCTGTTACCTCAAGCGTGGCGTTAATTGCGATCAAAAAGCGATCCGAGAGCAGAATTTGCAGCTGTTTCGGCCCGTTTTGCCACTCATCCGTGCTTAAAGGTTGAGCATATCGATTTAGCCAACGGACATTGCCGTCGCCTTCTTCCCACCAGCGATTCTCCACCAAAGCGGGAATGCGCTTGCGCAGATGGATTAACGCGGCGGTAAATGCGGTTAAACCACTGCTTGCCTGCGACCAGTCCAACCAGGTTAATTGGTTATCCTGACAGTAGCATTGTTATTGCCATGCTGGCTGTGACCATGTTCGTCACCGGCCAGTAACATCGGCGTACCCTGGGAGAGCAACAACGTTGTTAACAGGGCGTGAATGCTGTCGCGACGCCGTTCAACCAGGTCAAGAGTACCGCCTAACCCTTCTTTACCATGATTGTTACTGTAATTGTTGTTGGTCCCGTCGCGATTTTCTTCTCCGTTTGCTTCATTATGTTTATGGTTGAAGCAAACGCAGTCGCGAAGCGTAAAACCGTCATGCGCGGTGACGAGATTAATCGCGGCACTCGGCAGACGACCATTACGTTTAAAAACATCGCTGGAGGCAGCAAAACGCCCGGCAAACGCCCCCAGAGGCAAATCATAATGAAGCCAGAAACGACGGGCAGCATCGCGGAAATGATCGTTCCACTCGGCAAACAGCGGTGGGAAATTTCCCACCTGATAACCACCAGGAGCAATATCCCACGGTTCAGCAATTAACTTCACCTGCGAGAGCACCGGGCAGTTCTGGATAGCGGTAAACAACGGCGCATCCTGACGAAACTCTGGCGTACGGCCCATGACTGCCGCCAGATCAAAGCGGAAACCATCGAAGCGTGGCAGGTTTCTACCCAATAACGCAGGCAGCGCTGGCATAATCCACCACCGCCGGATGACTCAAATTGAGCGTGTTGCCACAACCGGTCCAGTTGTGATAATCGCCGTCTTCTCTTATCCAATAATAGCTACGGTTGTCGATCCCACGCAGAGAGAATAACGGGCCGTCGAGGTCCAGTTCCGCACTATGGTTGAGCACGATATCAAGAATGACTTCGATACCCGCTTTATGCAGTGCTTTGATTGCATCGCGAAACTCATCAAGCGCCGTTTCTGGGGAGCAGGCATACGCCGGATGCAGCGCAAACATCGCCACCGGGTTATAACCCCAGTAGTTACTTAGACCCATACGTTGCAGGCGTGGTTCGCTGGCAAACTGCGCCACCGGCAGCAGTTCCAGCGCGGTAATGCCCAACTGTTTCAAATAGTTGATCATCACCGGATGCCCCAGGGCTTTATAAGTGCCACGGATCTCGACCGGGATCTCCGGGTGCAGGTACGTTAATCCTTTGACATGGGCTTCATAAATGATGGTACTGCCCCACGGCGTGCGCGGCGGAGCATCATCCTCCCAGTCATAGTGATCAACCACCACTACGCATTTCGGCGCAATGGCGGCGTTGTCGCGATAGTCAGGTTCATTATGACCGGCGTGCAGCAGCGGGTTATCTTTAAATTCCCCGTCAATTTGCCGCGCGCAAGGATCAATCAACAACTTCGCCGGGTTAAAGCGATGCCCCTCGGCGGGTTGCCAGGGGCCATGAACGCGATAACCATAACGCAAACCCGGGCGCGCATCCGGCAGATAACCGTGCCAAATGTCGCCACTGTGCCCTGGCAAGTCATAGCGATGTTCCTGGCCATTGGCGTCAAAGACACACAGTTCTACCCGCTCGGCATGAGCGGAGAAAAGTGTGAAGTTGACGCCCTGACCGTCGTAATGCGCGCGAGGGGTGCGGGTTTGCCAATGGCGAGTTGTGTCATTCTGCCTCCCGAACCAGCCAGATAGTGGCCAGCGGTGGTAGTGTCAGGCTTAATGAATGCTGACGACCGTGGCTGGCAATCTCATCGCTGTGTACCGTGCCGCCATTGCCGACATTACTGCGTGATAGTGCATGGAATCGGTATTGAGGATTTCACGCCATTTGCCCGGCTGGTTAATGCCGAAGCGATAATCATGACGCGGCACCGGAGTAAAGTTACTGGCAACGATGATTTCGTTACCCTCTTTATCGCGACGCACAAAGATCAGCACCGAGCGTTCTTTGTCATCCACCACCAGCCATTCAAAACCGTACGGGTCAAAATCCAGTTCATGCATCGCTTTATGGTGGCGGTAGGTGAGGTTCAGATCGCGCACCAGACGCTGGACACCGTGGTGCCAGTTATCGCCGCCTTCCAACAGATGCCAGTCGAGGCTGGCGTCATGGTTCCACTCGCGGCCCTGGGCAAATTCGTTCCCCATGAACAGCAGTTTCTTGCCCGGGAATGCCACATCCAGCCGTAGTAGGCGCGCAGGTTAGCGAATTTCTGCCATGCGTCGCCCGGCATCCGGTCGAGAATCGATTTTTTACCGTGGACCACTTCATCATGCGACAACGGCAGGACGAAGTTTTCAGTGTAGTTGTAGAGCATCCCGAAGGTCAGTTTATCGTGATGATACTGACGATAAACCGGGTCGAGCTTCATGTAGTCCAGGGTGTCATGCATCCAGCCTAGGTTCCACTTGTACCAGAAGCCCAGACCGCCCATGTCCTGCGGACGAGAAACGCCAGGGAAATCGGTAGACTCCTCCGCCATTGTCACCGCACCGGAAACCTGCTCACCAAGAATACGGTTGGTATTACGCAAGAATTCAATCGCTTCAAGATTCTCGCGCCCGCCAAATTCGTTCGGGATCCACTCCCCCTCTTTACGGCTGTAGTCACGATAAATCATTGACGCCACCGCATCGACGCGCAGCGCATCAATACCAAAACGTTCGATCCAGTAAAGCGCGTTACCGACAAGGAAGTTACTGACTTCACGGCGACCATAGTTGTAGATCAGCGTATTCCAGTCCTGATGATAGCCTTCGCGCGGATCGCTGTGTTCATACAAGTTCGTGCCATCAAATTCGGCAAGCGCAAAGTCATCGGTCGGGAAGTGGCCTGGCACCCAGTCGAGAATCACGTTCAGACCAGCTGCGTGTGCGGCATCAATGAAATAACGGAAGTCGTCGCGGGTACCAAAACGGCGGGTCGGTGCATACAGGCCGGTTGGCTGATAACCCCAACTGCCATCGAACGGATGCTCGTTAATGGGCAGCAGTTCGAGGTGGGTAAAGCCCATCCATTTAGCATAAGGCACCAGTTGATCGGCCAGCTCGCGGTAGCTTAACCAGAAATTGTTGTCGGTGTGGCGACGCCAGGAGCCCAGGTGAACTTCATAAATAGAGATTGGCGCATCAAACTGATTCGCTTTTTTGCGCTCTTCAGTCTGCACAACCTTTTCCGGCAGCCCGCAAATAAGAGACGCGGTTTCCGGGCGCATTTGCGCTTCGAAGGCATAAGGGTCGGACTTCAGACGCAAGTTGCCATTGGCATCAATCATCTCATATTTATAGAGCTGACCGTTATGCGCCCCAGGGATAAACAGTTCCCAGATGCCGCTCTCTTTACGCAGGCGCATCGGATGACGGCGACCGTCCCAGTAGTTGAATTGCCCAACCACCGAGACCCGACGGGCGTTTGGAGCCCAGACAGAAAACGCGTACCTGTGACGCCATCCATAGTATCTGCATGCGCGCCTAAGGTTTCATACGGGCGCAGGTGAGTACCTTCAGATAATAGCCAGGCATCCATTTCCTGGATTAGCGGACCAAAACGGTAAGGATCATCTATCAGGTTTTGCTGACCATGCCAGACAACAGCCAACTGATAGCGGAAAAATTCTTACGTCGCGGAATGACACCGCTAAAGAATCCACGGGAGTCGAGACACTCCAGTTTTGCGAGTTTGCGCCCGGTTTTCGGTTCAATCACCCACACATCGGTAGCGTCGGGTAAAAGGGCACGGACTTCCAGTCCCGCGGTGGTTTTATGCATCCCCAGTACGGAAAAAGGATCCGCAAAATGGCCTGCAATTAGCGCGTTAATCACGTCTCTATCGATACGATCGGACATGCTTGTCTTCCTGTTTTATTGTGTCACCCCATCCAACTGGATTTTTGACTTCTGGTTGTGACATTTTTTTGACCTGAACGGCGCAGCACTCTGTGCATCCTCTCTGCGTCGTCCTCACTTCAGGTAAGGCTGTGAATACTCATGTATTCAGCCACCCTTAAAGAATAGCCAATGCTCTATTTAACTCCCGGTAAATCATGAAACATCTGCGCTTACTCCTGTATTACGCACTAACAGGGGCGGCATCGCGCCCCAGATTTAATGAATAAAGATTACGCCAGTTGACGAAGCATCCGACGTAAGCGGCTCCGCGGCCCCCCACAGCAGCTGGTCGCCCACGGTAAAGGCTGACAGGAACTCCGGTCCCATATTCAGCTTACGCAGACGGCCTACCGGCGTGGTCAGCGTGCCGGTAACGGCAGCTGGGGTTAGCTCACGCATAGTGATTTCCCGATCGTTCGGAACGACTTTCGCCCACGGATTGTGCGCAGCCAGCAGTTCTTCCACGGTCGGAATAGACACATCTTTTTTCAATTTAATAGTGAATGCCTGGCTATGGCAGCGCAATGCCCCGACACGCACACATAAACCATCTACCGGAATACGGAAGATGTGTTGAGGATCTTGTTGGTTTCCGCCTGCCCTTTCCACTCTTCGCGGCTCTGACCGTTATCGAGCTGTTTGTCGATCCACGGAATCAGCTACCCGCCAGCGGCACGCCAAAGTTATCCACCGGCAGCTCACCGCTACGGGTTAAGGTTGTGACTTTGCGTTCGATATCGAGAATAGCAGAGGACGGGGTCGCGAGTTCATCTGCCACATGGCCATACAGATGGCCCATCTGGGTTAATAACTCACGCATATGTCGCGCACCACCGCCGGAAGCGGCCTGGTAGGTTGCAACGGACACCCAATCAACAAGATCGTTGGCGAATAAACCACCCAACGACATCAACATCAGGCTTACGGTACAGTTACCGCCAACAAAAGTCCTGATGCCATTATTTAATCCGTCGGTAATGACGTCCTGATTGACGGGGTCAAGAATGATGATGGCGTCATCTTTCATGCGCAGAGACGATGCTGCGTCAATCCAGTAACCTTGCCATCCGCTTTCACGAAGCTTTGGATAGATTTCGTTGGTATAATCGCCGCCCTGACAGGTCACAATGATATCGAGGGCCTTTAGCGCCTCCAGATCAAAGGCATCCTGAAGTGTGCCAGTGGTTCCGCCAAAAGACGGCGCAGCCTGACCAAGCTGTGAAGTAGAAAAGAAGACAGGGCGAATGGCGTCGAAGTCGCGCTCTTCAACCATGCGTTGCATGAGAACGGAGCCGACCATACCGCGCCAGCCGATAAAACCAACATTTTTCATAAGCGTTTTTTCCTGCAAAGATGTGTGCTGTATAAATGTGCCGGTCTCCTCTTGGCACATCTTTCACCATACAAAAAGCAGCCAAAGTCGCAAGTGAAATTAATCAATGATAGCGAAGCCATCAGTAATGCGACTTATCCTGCTTTGTTAGCACGCAGAAAGTCCGCGGCAATTATCAGGGAATTTGAGTTATGAATGAAATCATTTCTGCAGCAGTTTTATTGATCCTGATTATGGATCCGCTCGGAAACCTACCTATTCATGTCCGTACTGAAACATACTGAACCGAAAAGACGGCGGGCAATCATGGTGCGAGAGTTGCTTATTGCTCTCCTGGTGATGCTGGTGTTCCTGTTTGCGGGTGAGAAAATTCTGGCATTTCTTAGCCTGCGGGCAGAAACCGTCTCCATTTCTGGCGGCATCATTCTGTTTCTGATCGCCATTAAGATGATTTTCCCCAGTGCTTCAGGAAATAGCAGCGGGCTTCCGGCAGGTGAAGAGCCGTTTATCGTGCCGTTGGCAATTCCGTTAGTCGCCGGGCCGACTATTCTCGCCACGCTGATGTTGTTGTCTCATCAGTACCCGAATCAGATGGGACATCTGGTAATTGCTCTGCTGCTGGCCTGGGGTGGCACCTTTGTCATCCTGCTACAGTCTTCGCTATTTTTACGTCTGCTGGGCGAGAAAGGGGTGAATGCACTTGAACGCCTGATGGGATTGATTCTGGTGATGATGGCAACCCAGATGTTCCTCGACGGCATTCGAATGTGGATGAAGGGGTAAGGTTCAAACAGGTGCTGCACACAACCAGACGCGGCACCTGTTTTATTACCTGAACTGATAATGACCTTCGCCCAATCGGATAACCCTTCCCTCTTCTTCTGCGCGGTTCAGCCACACACTAATTTGTTCGATGGTTAAACCAGTACAAGACGCCAGCCTTTCAATACTTATCGATTCCTTTGCAAGGATCGCCAGTTCCGCCACAAAGAGTTGATAAAAATCGACAGGGGTATGCGCGGGCATTACTGCGTAATTTGCGTCATCTTCGTGCAGCGAAAACAATTCTGGTTGAGCGTTACGGAGTGCTCTGTCATACATCAGCCCAGGAACGTCTGGCAGTCTGATCGTCACATTCTCAGCCTGTTCAGCACTCCATGACGCCCCATTTTCTACTAATCGTGAATTGGCTGATTGCACATCCTGATTTGGTTTAACCAGAACAGGCAGCCACTGATGTTTTAACGCCTCCATCGCTCCGGTTATCGTTCCACCGGTCATTCCCGCACGTACAACCATTGCGCTTTCAGCAAGGCAATAAATATATTTATTCCGCGCCATCGCATTGCCGACAGTGAAACGTACCTCTGGGTAAAACGGTGAAATCAACACCAGGTTGCCTGCTATAAGCCCTTCACGCCATTTCACTAACGTGCTCGTTTTTAACAAGCTATCAGCTAATACGCCAACGGCAGTTCCCCCGGCCTCCAGTGCCGACGCCATTGCACATTCATCAATACCTCGCGCACCACCAGAGATAACGCAAATCCCCTGTTGGGCCAGTTTCGCTGCCAGTTGTTGGGTATAGCGCAAATCGCAGTCGGAGCATCTCGCGAGCCAACAATCGCCATACCTTCCGCTTGCAATAATGCTTTATTCCCGCAGCCAAATAAAACGGGAGGAGCATCCGTTCGCAATCGGTTTTTCAAGCGAACGGGATAATCGGCATCTCCGCGGGTTAAGATCCATAATCCGGCGCGTTGCCACTTATCTACCGCCAACGCCAGACTATGACCACGCGCCAGCAAGCCAAGAATACGCTCCTGAGAAATACGCGGATCGCTCCAGCCTGTAAGTTTCTCTTGCGGTTGCGGTACCAGAAGATCGGCGGGACTGATACGTTGGTGCTTCAGCCATAATGCAAACTTCCCCCATTCACTATTACTAAGAGGTTTATACTCACTCGCCGCCGCGCGAGAAAAATCGCTGGTTAGCAGGAGAGTCGCTTGTGCATTGGCTGAAAGATTCATCAATTTTTTACCGAGGTAGAAGCAAGGGCAAGAGGATAAACCGTCGGGCAACCTGCCTGGCGTAACAGTGCTGTCAGAACTGTCAGCGTCCATGCAGAATCCACGATATCGTCAACCAGCAACGCCGGACCTGGCATCAAAGGAGGGGTAATCACAAACGCCCCGTCGAGATTTTGACACTGGTGAAAACGGTTTTGCTGCATTTTCTGCGGTGGATTGTCCACGACTTTTTCAATGGCATCAATAAAAGGTAAGCCAAGTTTCGCCGCCAGTCGCCGGGCAAAATCAGGAACCAGGTCGAGGTGTCTTAATGAAGGAACGCAGCATACCCAGGTTGGTTCAGGATGCGGATTCCAGCGTTGGCGAACCATTTCCGCACATGCTTCTACCAGCTCATCACTGAAGCGCCCCGTTTTTTTCTCCTGTGCTACCTGCTTTCCCCACCCGGAATCTCCCCAACGAGAAAGGATTCGCCCCGTAGATCCTTGTAAACCCGCAGGCAAGTTCCCTTTAAATCCGTATTGCGTAAAAGCCCCAGCTGCCACCTGTTTATTGAGATTTAACGGTAGGTCAGCGTGTTTAATAAATAAATTTGCCGCATGGAGTAAGCCGCTATCAATGTCGGGCGACAATAACGGATGCTGAAGACAACTGCTACATTTACCACAACGTTCGGCACTTGGCTCATCGAGTGCACGGCGCAGAAATTGCATTTTGCACTCCTTGGTCGTGATATAGCTTTCAACGTCTGCCAGCTCACTTTTTCTCTGATTCATCAAATGGTTAATTCGTTCATGATCAGGAGAAAAACTGACGATAGTTCTGCGCCATAATTTCTCGGTATACACCACAGGCGATGGATTTTCCGCTACCAATAATTTCAGTGCTTTTTCTATTTGCCCATAACAAAGATTCGTCCGTTGTTCAATGCCTCGTAGGGTAAGACCGTCATTCTCGCTAAGTACGTTGAGTATTTCATGAATTTGCGCCTCCGCAGGAAAGGCGCTTTCACGGAAGAATTGATGAATAGCGCGGTCTTCACCACCACAAAGCAATATGCCAACTGCGGAATCTATAGCACGACCGGCACGCCCCACCTGTTGGTAGTAACCGACAATAGACCCCGGCATCTGATAATGAATGACGAAACCTAAATCAGGTTTATCAAACCCCATACCTAATGCCGTCGTCGCGACCAGCACTTTGATTTTATTTGCCAGCAGTGCCTGCTCCAGATATTCCCTGGCAGTATTAGAATCTTCCGCGCCTTCACAAGTCACGCCGCTGTAGTAAGCAAATGCACTGATACCATTTTTCCTTAACCACTCGGCGACAAGTTCAGCATCGCGAGTCGTCAGGGTATAAACAATTCCCGATTTGGAAAACTGAGGGATAACCGTTGCTAACCATGCCAGACGGGATGACTGTTCTCCTAAGACTAAGGCATCAAGCGCCAAACTTTCGCGAGCCAGCGTTCCACGCTGAATCACAATGTCACCCAATTGCTGACGGATATCCTCAACAACACGGTTATTCGCTGTCGCGGTTGTACCCAGAACAGGGGTATTCGCAGGCAGTTGCGCAAAATATCTAATATACGTCGGTAATCCGGGCGAAAATCGTGGCCCCAATCAGAGATGCAGTGCGCCTCGTCGACCACAAGCAAGCCAATACGATCGGCTATAGGATATAAAACCGTTTCGATAAAGTCCTGGTTTGCCAATCGTTCCGGGGAAACCAGCAAGCAATCGACCTCACCTTGCAGCAACTTATCGCTAATGCGCTGCCATTCTTCCCTGTTTGTAGAATTCAACGTTTCAGCCGTAATACCTAACCGTTCAGCGGCGGCAACCTGGTTACGCATCAGGGCAAGCAAAGGAGAGATGATAATTGTCGGGCCAGCGCCGCGATCTCGGAAGATTTTACTGGCGATGAAGTACACGGCACTTTTCCCCCAGCCGGTGCGCTGTACAACCAGCAGTTTTCGCCGCTGATTAACCACTGCATCTATGGCTTCCCATTGCCCTTCCCTGAAAGTAGCGGTGGTATTTCCTAACATCCGCTGTAAAAGCAATTCAGCTCCGTGCTTTTCCATCTTTATCTCCTGCGATCTTTAGGCAGTGATTAGAACGGATTATTAGCAGGTAAATTTGCGAGAGAGATCAAAAAGATGAAGACAGGAGAAAAGAGAAATGAATTACTGCGAGCAAGCTCGCAGTAATTTGTCGCAGTAATTAACTCAACAGTTGGAACGCAATCATCCCAACGATAGCACCGACAGTGCCGAGGATGGTTTCCATCATGGTCCAGGTTTTCAGTGTTTCGGCTTCAGTCGCGCCGGTAAATTTACCGAACAACCAGAAACCGGCGTCGTTAACGTGGCTGACAACAATCGAACCACCGGCGATACAAATCGACAGCGCCGCCATTTGCGCTCCGGAATAGTTCAGTTGTTCAATAACCGGCATCACCAGTCCCACCGCCGTTAAACAGGCAACGGTGGCAGAACCCTGAATGATGCGCACTGCAGCTGCCAGCACGAAGCAGGTGATGGCAATCGGCAGGCCCATGCCGGTTAACGCTTCGCCCAGTGCCGGACCTACGCCAGAGTCAACCAGCACCTGTTTGAACACGCCGCCTGCACCAATCACCAGCAGAATGATCCCCGCCGGTTGCAGCGCGTGACCACAAATCTCCATCACTTTGTCTTTTGGCATACCCTGACGCATTGCCAGGCCATAAATCGCTACCAGACAAGCAACCAGAATCGCGGTAAACGGATGACCAATAAACTCGAACCATTCGTAAGCGGTAGAGCCTTCCGGCACAAAACGCGCGGCAATGGTTTTCAGCCCTACCAGCACCAGCGGCAACAGGATCAGCGACAGGCTGAATCCGAAAGATGGCATTTTGCCTTCGCCGAGATGTGGTTCGCTGATGTCGTCAGGAATATGCAGCTCCACGTAGCGGCTGATGAAATTACCCCACAGCGGCCCGGCAATAATCATTCCCGGAATTGCCGCACACAGGCCAATCAGGATCATCCAGCCAAAGTCGGCGTTCATCTGCGATGCCAGCAGCATTGGCGCAGGCCCCGGCACCAGGAATGCCGCCGCGGCCGCCACGCCTGCGAATAATGGGATTACCAGCTTCACCAGGTTCGTACCGGTGTGGCGCGCCATTGAGAAAGCAACGCTAATCAGCAGAACAATCGCCACTTCAAAGAACAGCGGTAGCGCACAGACCAGCCCCGCAAGGCCGATGGCATAATGCGCGCGGCTGTGACCGAAGGATTTGAGCATTTTGACGGCAATCTGATCGACTGCGCCGGTTTCATGTAAGATCTTGCCAAACATGGCTCCCAGGGCGACAACCACCGCCAGAAAGCCGAGGGTGCCTCCCATCCCTTTTTCCATCGTCGCTGCGATTTTATCGAGCGGCATACCGGAAAAAGGCCAGCCCCCATGGACACCACCATCAAAGCCAGGAAAGCGTGCATACGCGCCTTCATGACTAAAAACAGCAGCAGTAAAACAGACCCTACTGCTGTTAAAACAAGCGTTAATGTAGTCACTACTTATTTGCCTTTTTTAATAACCTCAATGGTGCTTGCCACAACACCTTCCAGCGGTTGATCGATATCCACCACCAGTACATCGGTTTCGTCCGCACCCGGCTCCTGCAGCGTTTCAAACTGCGTCACCAACATTTGGGTTTTAAAGAAATGGCCTTTGCGCGCTTTCAGGCGGCTTTCAATCACATCAAAATCGCCTTTCAGGTAGATGAAAGAAAGATTCGGATTACCTTCACGCAGCAGGTCGCGATAGTGTTTTTTCAGTGCAGAACAGACGATCAGCGACACTTTATTGGTACGCTGCATGGCAAACGCGGCGTCGTTCAGCGCCTGCAACCACGGTTTACGATCGTCGTCATTCAGCGGTTCACCAGAGGCCATTTTTTCGATATTGCGCCGTGGATGGAGGAAATCGCCATCAAGAAACGCGGCATGAAGTTGATGCGCCACTTCACTGGCGACCGCAGATTTGCCGCTGCCCGATACGCCCATCAAGACGTAAATGTGGTGATCATGGTTAGTCGTGCTCAAAGTGGTGCCCCCACAATACAAGAAATAAAAAATGTTACGGGTAACTGTTATCGGTAACATTGTCCGGCCGGACAATATCAGAAGCAATATCCATCCGTGCCTTAAGTGTATAAGTGTGAGCTACTTCAAATTTGTGGCTTAAATAGATCCGCCCGGTGACAAGGTGAAACCTAAATCTAACATTTTCGGTGTCACAGATTCGCCACGAATACGCGCCAGCAGGCGTTCAGCGCCAATACTGCCCATCCGCTCACGCGGCGTCAGTACGCTCGCCAACCGTGGTTCCATCACCTGACCAATGTCATGACCATGGAAACCGGCAATCGCCATATCGTCAGGAACTTTCAACCCCAGACGCTGGCATTCAAACGCCGCGCCGACCGCCAGGTCATCATTAGTACAGAACACGCCATCCAGCTGCGGATATTCCCGCCGCGCCTGGCGAATCAGTCAATACCGGAAGAGTAAGAAGAAGATTGCTCAACCATCACGCTATATGGCACCAGGCCTGCATCCAGCATCGCCTGTTCGTATCCCTTCTGTTTGATGATAGTACGTTCGTCGAGACGTGCGCCGAGATAGGCAATGTGGCGATGCCCGCGAGCAATAATGGCGGTGGTCATCTGGCGTGCCGCTTCAAAGTTATCAAAACCGACGGCAATATCGAGGCACGGCGACTTGCTGTCCATCAGTTCCACCACCGGAATCCCCGCCACTTCAATCATCTTTAAGGTGCGCGGCGTGTGGGTACGTTCGGTGAGGATCAGGCCGTCGATATTCCAGGAGAGCATGGATTCGAGGCGTTCTTGCTCCATTTCCGGTTTATAACCGTAGTGCGCCAGCATGGTCTGATAACCGTGCGCGTCGGTGACGCTTTCGATTCCGCGTAATACTTCCGCGAAAACCTGGTTGGTGAGAGAAGGTAACAGGACGCCAATCGCCCGGCTGGTGGCGTTAGAGAGGATATCGGGCGCACGATTGGAATATAACCCAGTTCATCAAGAGCGGCGGCAATCTTGCCGCGTAGAGCGACGGAAACCTGCTCCGGGTTACGCAAAAAGCGGCTGACCGTCATTTTGGTCACGCCTACACGGTCAGCCACATCCTGAAGTACGGGTCTTTTCTTTTTCATCGTCCTGAAGGTACAAAAGAGATAGATTCTCTTAGTTTAACACGGACGCATCAGAACCTTCCCGGGGAAAACAGTGCTTGTTTACAATTATTAGATATACACTAAATCAATTGCATCGCATTGTGCTAACGACACGGCAAAACCCCGGAAGCGTACATCAGCACGCGACCGGAGCGAGCGAGGAAGCCTGCAAAAAGGCAGGCTTCAAAGATGCCGTTGAGCTTTAAACCGGCGGCAGATCGAACAGTAACACTTCGCTGTCGCTATCCGCATGGATGGAGATTGCCTGCTCATCCCAGATTGCCAGACCATCGCTGGTCGAGGCTTTCACGCCGTTAATGGTGACATTGCCCTTCACCACCTGGATCCAGACGCGACGTTCAGCGGCAATCTGATGTACCGACTGCTCATCTTTCAGCATCGCCCAACGATACAGTTCCATATCCTGATGCACTTTCAATGAACCATCTCGCGCATCCGGCGAGAGCACCAGCTGTTTGCCCTGTACGGCATCGAAGCGACGTTGTTCATAACGCGGTGTAATGCCGTTTTCTTCAGGCATGATCCAGATCTGATACAGATGCAGACGCTCGGTGCTGCTTGGGTTGTACTCAGAGTGACGGATACCCGTACCCGCACTCATAATCTGGAACTCACCCGCCGGAACCTGCTCTTTATTGCCCATGCTGTCCTGATGTTCAACAGTACCTTCCAGCACGTAGGTCAAAATTTCCATATCTTTATGCGGGTGAGTGCCGAAGCCCTGCCCTGCTTCAATCACGTCGTCGTTAATCACGCGCAGCGCGGAGAAGCCCATAAAGTTCGGGTCGTAGTAGTTGGCAAAAGAGAAAGTATGCCAGGAGTCCAGCCAGCCATGATTTGCATGACCACGTTCATTTGCTTTGCGTAAGTAGATCATTTGTATTCGCCCCCTGAATGATTTTGATGGGCTTAGTGTGGACCCGATCTGCTGGATGATAGAGGGTGAAAATTGACCCCTCTGTTCAAAAAAATTGAACTATTCGAGAGGCCATCAAACTTACTTCGCGAGAGTCACTGTGGAGGGAGAAGCTTGCTCAAAACCGCGCTCAAGGATTTCCAGATTGGTAAGAACTTCAGATTCCTTGACGTAATTTGGCGCACCGTTGGTGATGGTTTGATACAACGCATCATAAACGCGCCCGTAATCGCCCATCTCCGGCTTTATCTCTTCTCTGACCGTCACGCCCTCGTCATTGACATACTCCAGCACACCGACCGAATCATCCGCTGCGAATCCTGGTTCGCCCGGCATAATATTAGCCTTCAGGCTGGTTTCCTGCTGGTCGATACCGTATTTAATAAACGAACCTTTCTTACCGTGAACGATAAATTTCGGATAATCGATTTTCACCAGATGGCTGGTTTTGACGATGGCTTTCAGGTCGCCATAAAACAGCTGCGCTTCAAAGGTGTCGTCCGGGTTGGCTTTATTACGCAGGCTGCGGATGTCATAAGCGACGTGATCCGGGCGACCGAACAGAGAAATAATCTGGTCCATCGTATGCACACCAAGGCCATAAAACGCGCCATCCTGCGGCAACCCAGGTTTGGTATCTGCCACCGGGCGGTAATAGTCAAAATGGCTTTCCACTTCGACAATCTCTCCCAGCTTGCCGCTTTCAATCGCTTTTTTCGCTGTCAGGAAGCAGGAGTCAAAGCGACGATTCTGATACGGCGTGACGGTCAGCCCTTTGCTTTTCGCCAGTGCAAAAAGCTCTTTCGCCTGCGCAAGCGTCGGGGTGAACGGTTTTTCGACCAGCACATTTTTCCCGGCTTCCAGCGCGCGTTTCGCGTATTCGAAATGGCTATCCGCGTGGGTGCAGACGACAACCAGCTTAACATCGGGATCGTTTAGCACTTCGTCGAGATCGCTGGTGAAATGGATATGAGAGTAAATGGGAGCCTGTTCTTCCGGCTTCGCATGGCGGCGAAAAATATGCGCGACATGCCAGCTATCCTTGCGGTTAAGTACATACGGCAGATGGTAACGGGTGGTGCTTTTGCCGAAGCCAATAAAGGCGCAGTTGATGACCATGATTTCGTCCTTTTTAAGGTGGTTATTTACACCTTAGCGCAAAGCGGACGTGGTTCCTACTGGAGTGCGCATAACGAACACAAGCACTCCCGTGGATAAATTGAGAACGAAAGATCAAAAAAAAGCCAGCACCCGGCTGGCTAAGTAATACTGGAAGCAATGTGAGCAATGTCGTGCTTTCAGGTTCTCCGCGAGGGTCTTCCTGATCGCGAGACAATAATAATCATTCTCATTCGCACTTGTCCAACACTTTTTGCAAAAAAAAATGCATTTGACTCGCATTTGAAAGTCAATGATGTTGAAAGGGACATTTACCCCAAAGAGGACAAAGGAATGAGTGAGATAGTGATACGCCATGCTGAAACGCGCGATTACGAGCCATCAGGCAGATTCACGCCCAGCCGGAGGTGTATTACAACACACTACAGGTGCCTCATCCTTCCGATCATATGTGGCAGGAGCGACTCGCCGATCGTCCCGGCATCAAGCAGTTAGTCGCCTGTATTGATGGAATCGTCGTAGGCCATCTCACCATTGACGTGCAACAACGCCCGCGCCGCAGTCATGTTGCCGATTTTGGTATCTGTGTCGACGCCCGCTGGAAGAATCGCGGCGTCGCCAGCGCCTGATGCGAGAGATGATTGAAATGTGCGACAACTGGTTGCGAGTAGATCGTATTGAGCTAACTGTGTTCGTCGATAACGCGCCAGCAATTAAGGTCTATAAAAAATTCGGCTTTGAGATTGAAGGGACTGGCAAAAAGTACGCATTACGTAATGGTGAATATGTCGATGCGTATTATATGGCGCGGGTGAAATAAGATAGTGCCCTTTTTCTGAGATGGAAAAAGGGTGTCATTCAAAATCGGCATACCTTCCTTTAATGTATTTATTTTCCCAATAAATATATGAGATTTACCTCATAATTACTTCCTAAAGTGTAATATTTTATTTTTTAATATATACGCCTACAATTTCCTGGAGTAAATAAATAACAATTAACAAGCATAATAGTGCCATTGATAAAATAGCATGCTATAAAAGGACTTTTCAGGGATGAGTAATATTATTTATCTGACAGTAACGGGAGAACAACAAGGAAGCATCTCCGCAGGTTGTGGGACTACTGAATCTATAGGTAATCGCTGGCAGAGCGGGCATGAGAATGAAATATTTACATTCTCACTCTTAAATAGTATTTCTAATACGGGGCTTGGTTCACAGTTCCATGGTATAACATTTTGTAAATTAATTGATAAAAGCACTCCATTATTTATTAATTCCATTAACAATAATGAACAATTATTTATGGAATTTGACTTCTATCGAATAAATAGATTGGTAGATGGGAAAAGTATTATTATATACAACTAAGAGGCGCTTTTTATCGGCTATTCATCACCAGATCATTGAAAACCAGCTGGATACAGAAACAATAACTGTTAGTTATCGAATTTATCCTCTGCCAACATCTTATCACTAACACCGAGTTCAGCTATTTGGCACTCCCTGAAAATTATAACCGCTTGTTTTACCAAATTCAAAAAC